>Ga0066376_10000390_pt1 | contig 40204 bp, 34 predicted proteins | sample Knorr_S15_td_Bot_FD_77009 | JGI IMG/M metagenome (GOLD analysis project Ga0066376, IMG submission 77009) | Marine microbial communities from Southern Atlantic Ocean transect - Knorr_S15_td_Bottom_ad_5009_LV_A | ecosystem: Environmental > Aquatic > Marine > Oceanic | place: Southern Atlantic... | reverse complement strand
TGGCACGATACCCGGACGCCGGGTCCATCGCGCTCGTCGGCCACGAGCCCAATATCGGGGAACTCGCCGGCGCACTCACCGGCGCGCGGTGGCCGCTGCGCTTCAAGAAAGGGGCGGTCTGTCGGATCGACGTGACCGGAAACCACCACGGGCCACCGGGTGAGCTTCGCTGGTTCTTGACGCCCAGAATGCTCCGGATCATCGGTCGGAGCGCGACCGTGGGCGACACCGTACCAGCACCCACGGTGGAGTCCCCCGACCTGCGGCGTTGACCTCATCCCCGAGACCAGGCAGGCTCACTTCCACGGAATCAGACCGGTGCCAAAGAGGGAGAGAGATGACGAATCGACGGGGACTCGTGTTGGCGGTCGTGGCCTGTGTGGCATCGTTCGGCGCGGGGATGCTGGCGCAGTCGGCCACCGATGTCGTGAGTTTTGAGAGCGGACCGGGCGGCACCCGGCTCGATGTGTTGTTCGATGGTCCAACGATGGATGTCGAGGTCGACGTCGCGCGGTTGACGTTTCCCCCCGGAACCAATTCCGGCGACCACTCACATGGGGTCACGGAGATCTTCTATGTCCTGGAAGGCACCCTCGAGCACGTCGTCAACGGCGAGAGCCACATCTTGACCGAGGGGATGCTCGGGTACGTCAAGCCACCGGATCAGGTCAACCACATCGTCGATGCGGACGGGCCGCCGGCCAAGACGCTGGTCATCTGGGCGCCCGGCGGTGAGGCGGCGAGACTAGGCTCGCGCTGGCAGCGGCTGCCCTAGCTTTTCGGGCAGGGCATCCCATCTGGCGTTGTTGCTTCCTCGGTCACAGGCCACCTGCCTGCTCCCTCGTCGCGCCTAGCCAGCTGGGCGCCGCGCTCCGAAAACCGCTCAACGTCGTTCTTGAGCACCTTGCTGCCATCTCGGGGGCTCGTCGCGGCCTGCGCGTCGCGGTGAGACGTTTCGCGGGGCGGCGGCGTCTTAGAGTGAAGACCGCTCCGGCTACGATGGGAGCACTCTGGAGAACGCGACATGCGATACCTCGTCCTTTCCGCTATTCTCGTGCTGACGGTGGCGCTTGGCGCGGTCGCCCAGGATCTGCCTGACGTAGATCAGTTCGGCCCACAGGTCGGCGACGTCGTCCCGGCGTTCAGTCTCCCTGACCAGTCCGGGCAGGCCCAGACCCTGGAGTCCATCATGGGGCCCGAGGGTGCGATGCTGGTGTTTAGCCGTTCGGCGGATTGGTGACCGTATTGCAAGACGCAGCTCGTGGAGCTGCAAAGCCGCTACGCGGACATCATGGCCCAGGGCCTTGGACTCGCCGTCATCACCTACGACACGGTCGATACCCTCAAAGGCTTCTCCGATACGCGCGGGATCGAGTTCCCGGTGCTCTCAGACGAGGGGTCCGCGACCATCAAGGCATACGACCTGCTGAATCGTGAACAGGCGCCGGGCGTGCGGTTCTACGGCATCCCCTATCCGGGCACGTTCATTCTCGACACTGAGGGCCGCGTGACCGAGCGCTTCTTCGAGCAGGCCTACCAGGAGCGGTTTACCGTGTCGAGCATCATGGTGGCGCTGGGCGAGGCGGCTGATGGGACGGACAGGAACGCCACGCGGCTCACGACGGACCACCTCGAGGCGCTGGCCTACCCGACCGACCGCACGGTGGCACCCGGCAATCGCTTCTCGCTGGTGGTCGACGTGGCACCCAAGGCGGGCATGCACGTCTATGCTCCGGGTGCGCACAGCTATCGGGTCACAGCCTTCGGGTTGAGGCGCCTGCATTCGTTCGCGCCCACGAGGTGACCTACCCGGCATCGGAGATCTACCACTTCGAGCCGCTCGACGAATGGGTCGAGGTCTTCGAGCAGCCGTTCCAGCTCGTCCAGGAGGTGACCATTCCGATGACCCGGGAGATCGCCGGCATGGCGGCGCAGCCGGACGCGACCCTGACCATCGAGGGGGTACTGGAGTATCAGGCGTGCGACGCCGCCATCTGCTACACGCCGGTCGAACTGCCGGTGAGCTGGACGCTCGAGTGGCGTCCGCTTGTGCGGTAGCCGGGAACGCGCTACCGGGCGGGGAAGCTCGCGTAGGACTCGATGATGCGCGCGTTGACGATACCCAGCTCGACCCGCCGGTTCTTCGAATGCGCCTCTGCCGTGTCGTCGGGGTCGACGAGGTGGGACATGCCGAGGCCTTCCACCGTGAAGACGTCGGCGGGGAGGCCGGCCGCGATCAGGTAGTCCGCTACGGCCCGCGCCCTGCGTTCCGATAATTCCTGGTTGTACTCCACCTCACCCCGGGCGTCGGTATGGCCGGTGATCGTGATGGCGGAATCGGTGGCGGTGAAGAGGATGCCGGCGATGCGGGACAGCAGCTCTCGGCTCTCTGGACGCAGCTCGGCTTGGTCGAAGTCGAACTTCAGATAGCCTTCGTCGAGACTCATGACAAGCCCGAGGGCGGTGCGCCGGGTTTCGGCGATCTGCCCCAGTGCTTCGGTCAACCGATTCATCTCCGCTTCGGCGACCCGCCGAATCTCGTCAGCCTCTTCGCGAGCCCGCCGCGCTTCTTCCTCGGCCGTGATCAAGAACTGCACCGCGTCGGTGGCTCGACGGTCGGCCACGATCGCCCGCTCGTCTGAGTCCAGGGCATCTTGGCGGGCCTGATCCGCGTTGGCCCGTGACTGTGCGGCCGAGGCGGTGGCGTCAATCGCGGAGCGTTCCGCCGTCGCGGCCCGTTGCGCGGCGGCTTCGGCGTCCACAGTGGTCTGCGCCAGCGCCTCTTCCAGGGTGCCGATCTGCGTATTGAGTCGTTCGACGTGTTGTCTCGCCCGATTCGCCAGGTAGCCGGCTCCGCCCACGAGGAGGGCGGCGAGGAGGATCAGGGCGACTCGGCCGCTGGATGTGGGCGTGGACTGAGGTCCGGGTGCGGTGGACGCCATGGGTGCCTCGTTTCAGACTCGACTGGACCGAGTCTAGGGTCCTGTAACCGTGATTCGCCACATATGTCGCCAGCGCGGCATCACGCCTGAATGCGTTGTTCCGCGGTCACAAATCGCCAATTTGCTCCCTTGTCACGCCTGTTCAGTCGCGCGCCGCGCTACCGACTTATGCAGCGAATCACGGATACAGGACACTAGCAGCCCGTGGAGAAGGTCCCGATGCATTCGACCGGGACTTTCACCACTGACGGCTGGCGGCTCCAGTCATTCTGTGATCATAGCTCCCGCACCTGCTGATTCCAGATCAGAAATGCGGCGGCCACCAGCGAGAGTAGCAGGGCGTTGATGGCGATGACGGGTGGCGCGGAGTATTGCGAGATGAAGTAGCCGCTCACCAGACTCCCGAGCGGCATGCCGCCACGAAACGCGACCAGATAAATGCTGATCACGCGTCCCCGCAGTTCGTCGGGCACCGCAAGCTGCACCAGTGAGTTGGTGAGCGAGAAGATCATCAGGAGCGCGGTGCCACTCAGAAACAGCAACACATAGCTGAACCCGGAGTTCGGGAGCAGCGCGAAGGCGGCGATGATGCCGCCGAATAGGACCTGCACCGCCAGCAGCGTGCGGCCCATGTGATCGAACTTGCCAAGCCAGGCGACGACCAGCGCCCCCAGCACCGAGCCGGCGCCGACCGACGCCATCATCCAGCTCAGATGCGCGTCGTTGACGGCGAATACCGGGAGAAACGTTCTCAGGGGCAGCGCCAACGACGTGGTGGCGAACGCCAGTAGGGTGAGCGCCAGGAGGGCGCCGCCATGTCGCACGTACGAGAGTCCTCCACGCAGCTCGGTCAGCATCCGCTGTCGTGTGCCGGGTGGCGGCGGCGGCAGACGCATCAGCCCGAGCACCGCGATGACCGCGAGAAACGACAACCCGTTGATGCCAAAGCAGCCGGCCATGCCGAGTGCGGCCAGGACCAGGACCCCGATGAGTGGGCCGATCGCCTGGGCCAGGTTGAATTGGATGGAGTTCAGGGCGACGGCGTTGGGGAGATGCTGGCGCGGCACCAACGCGGGGATGAGCGACTGGAACGCCGGCCCCCCGAACGCCTGCGCCAACCCGGCGGTGAACGAGAGCGCCAGGATGTAGCGCACCCGGGTGACATCGAAGAAGACCATGGCGGCGAGGGCCAGGGCACAGGCCATCTGCAGCGTCTGCGACGCCATCAGCAGATGGCGGCGGTCGTGCCGGTCCGCCACCACTCCGCCGACCAGGGTGAAGAGCAGCAGAGGCACTTCGGCGAAGAACGTGTCGAGCCCGAGGATAAACGCCGAGCCGGTCAAATTCAGAATGAGCAACTGCTTGGCGAGCCGTTGCATCCAGGTGCCGAGCGCCGAGGTGAAGGCGGCCAGCCACAGATTGCGGAACTTCTCGAAGGTGAAGGCCACGGCCAACCGGCGAACGACCGCAGACCCGGTCGACGACGTGGGGGACGGAACGGCGGTGGCGGGCGGTGTAGGGGGCGGATCAGTTACCGGTTCGGCCACGGGAGATACAGTCCTTCACCCAAGAAGATGATGCTGGTCCAGAGTCCTTTGGCTAAACGGAAACACAGACACGGGCCGAGGACGGCGACCGGGATCAAGATGCTGCGTTGCTGGGGCATCGTCAACGAGAAGAGCGTGGTGGTCATCAAGTAGGCCGTGAGGATGAGCAGACCGGACAGTCCGAGGTTGACGTAGATCGCGCCGAAACTCTGCCCAGGTTCGCGTTCGAATCGCTCGTCGCAGGCCTGACAGCGATCGTAGGTGCGTAGCGCACTCTTAAAGAGCCGTCCGTGGCCGCAACAGGGACATCGCAGTCTCATGCCGCGGTGGAGAATATCGAGGATTTCGAAGAACACGTCCTGCCCCCGGAGTACACCCGCCGCCCATCGTAACACCCGGTGCCGGGTGGTTCGTCGAGACATCCGTACGACCGGCCATCTGCGAATTCCCCTTGATCATTCCCGGCTGGCAGTCTATATTTTCAAAAAGCGAATAAAAAGCGAAATACGAGCATGCCGACCATTTCCCGTCGCCACCCGCCATCACCTGACCGTCGACTGGATCAGACGACCTCCGTGGCGTGTGGCCAACGACCGTGCGATCTGGCCGGCACCGGCCATTCCGGACTCGACGAGCTGCTCGGGGGCGGGTTCGCCCGCGGGCAGCTGTCTGAGATCGTCGGTCCGCGCTCGTCGACCCGCACGGGTGTGCTGGCGACCGTGTTGGCTGCCGCCACCGGCCGCGGCGAGGTCGTCGCGCTCATCGACCCGGGCGACCAATTCATGCCAACGGCCGGCGCGGCGTTCGGGCTCGATCTCTCACGTCTGCTGTGGGTCCGTGGCGAAGGGGGCGGCCAGCCTCGGGACGTGTCGCCCGCGATCGCGCGGGCGCTCACGGCGCTGGAACTCGTCATTGATGCGGACGAATTCGGGGTGGCCGTGCTCGACCTCAGCCATCTGTCGGCGCGTCAGATGCGGCAGGTGCCGGCCACGGCCTGGTCGCGTCTGTTCCGTCGGTTGGCGGGCGGCCAAACGTCGGGGCTCCTGCTCGGGCCAGAGCCGACGGCGCGAAGCGCCGAGGGGCAGGTGGTGGTGCTGCGGGCATCGGCAAACGCGGGTGCCGGCGCGGTGGGACGGGCTGGACCACCTGGGGCTGGGGCTCGGCCGGCGCCCGATGCAGTGTGGGAGATCCGAGTCGTGCCGGCCCATCGTTCGTCTGATGCGTTTGTTACGTTTCGAGGACAGCGGGCCGACGCCTGAGCCCGTGCGTCTCGGACCTGGGAAGGGGTGCCACGCATGTTTGCTTGTCTCTACGCTCCGCCACGCGGTCTCGCGTTCCGACCCAACGACGGGGTGCCATGCGCCAAACTCGTCACCAATGAACTCGTGCGGCTCGCACGTGAACAGTCGCCGAAGGTCGAGGTGCATGGCGACAATCTGGTCGTACTCGACACGACGGGGATCACGGATCGAGTCGGGAACAGCCGGGAATTGGGGGCTACGCTCCGCCGAGTGGCCGCCGACCGGCGCCTGTATCTCCGCATTGCAGTGGCGTCCACCCGGTCGGCGGCGTTGTTGGTCGTCCAGGCGCGTAGTGGACTGACCGTGGTCGAGCCTGGGCAGGAAGCGGCGGTCTTGGCGTCCCTCCCGCTCGACGTCTTGCGGACGCTGGCGCGGCGGCAGGCACGGGGCGTGACGGGACCCGCGCGCCGAAGGGTGCCGGTGGCAGGGGCAGGGTTGGCCATCCCGGCCTTCGCGTTGTTGTCGACGGTGCGCCGCTGGGGAGTACGCACGCTGGGTGACCTGGCCCACCAGTCCTCGGCCACACTGCTGGAGCGACTTGGGCCGGGGGGCCTGGCGTTGCAACGGTTCGCGCGCGGGGAAGATGACGCGTCGTGGGCGGCGTCGGCGGACCAGCGAGTCGAGTCGACTCTGCGGCTCGAGACGCCGGTCGAGGGGCTCGATCCCCTCTCCTTCGTGTTGAGCCGCGTGTTCGAGACCCTGTGCGCACGGCTGGCTCAGGCGAGCGCCGGCGCGTCAGTGGTGCAGGTGCAGTTGAAGCTGGTCACAGGGGAAATCCACGCCTCGCGGGTGACGCTCGCGGCTCCGACACGCGACTCGAAGGCGCTGCGGACGCTGGTGCGGCTCGAGCTGGACCTGAACCCTCCACGCGCTCGGGTGAGCGAGGTCACTGTGGTCGTCGACCCGGCGCCGTCAGGAGACCGACAGATCTCGCTGCTCGCGCGTGCGCAACCGGACTCCGCCCGGGTCACGACGCTCATGTTCCGCTTGTCGAGGCTGGTTGGGGAGAGACGCTGCGGTTCACCGGCCCTGGTCGCGTCCGGCGACGGCGCCGGCTTCGACATGCGGGCGTTTTCACCGGGCCCGCACGCGGAAGGGGCCGAGCGACGGACCGGGGGCTAGTGTCCCGTCTCAGAAGTTCGATACATAAATCGCCGGCGGGGCATCCCGCCTGAATGCGTTGCTCGTCGGTCACTTAGACGCGCGACCCGACCCCCGGGTTCGCCGGGCGCCTCGTCAGGAAAACCCTACAAGGTGAAACGTGCGGCCTTGATGAGCGGGGTGTTCAAGAAGGTGATCAACGGGGCCAAGGCGGTGAATCGTCGTACCAGCGTGCTGTAGAACCGCGGGCTGAGGGCCAGGGCGGGGTCCAGTTCCTCGCCCGCCAGATACTGTTTCAGACGCAGATAGTCCGCGGCCTCGTGGTCAGCGGGGAACCCGCGTGGCACACGCTTCAGCCTCGAGCCGGTGACGCCCCCGAAGCGTCGCATGGCGGGCGACTCGGCGAGCGTCCGAAAGCTCCGGAGGTTGGACACAATGTGTTCGCGAATGCGCTGGAGTTGCGGCGTTTGTGGGGCGTACAGACCTCCGCCGATCCACAACTGGTCGGGGCCGAGGTGAAAATAGAGCCCGGCGCTTTCGTGTTTCGGTAGCGTCTGGTGAGAGAAGGAGGCCGACACGTGGGTCTTGTACGGCGTCTTGTCCGGTGAGAATCGGGTGTCTCGATAGATGCGATACATCGACCGGGGCGATGCGATCAGATCTGGGGCGATCCGTGGAAAATCCACCGCCAGGCGTTCGATGATGGCGAGCATCGGGGCGCGGACGTGCGCCTCGTAGTCGTCCTTGTGGGCGGTGAACCACTCACGCGTGTTGTGCCGCTTCAGCGAGCGCAGGAACTTGAGGGACTGGTCGGTGAATCTCGGCGCGGGACGCATGTCGGCGAGTATACAGCCGTGCAATCGGGCCGCTACGCGCGCGGGTTCTCCATGGCCCGGACGCGCGGCGCCAGGGCCCACTTGAACGCGTCGAGCTGGTCCGGACCCAGGCGTTCCACCTCATCCAGGACGCACGCGGCTTGCCGTAACAGGTCGGCCACGTCCACACCCTGGCAGGACGGGGCGAACGGGCGCAGGTAGGCGCTGCCCCGGGTCAGCATGTAGACCGCGCCGTGGTGGTTGCGGCGTTGCACGTGATACATCGCGACCCCGATCTGCAGAATGCCCTGATAGAGGGTTCGGATGGGCCGTGACTCCTCCCGCCAGAGGTCTTCCAGGGTTTCGTGCTGCTCGAAGAACTCGCCGCGGTTGAACTGCTCGATACCGCGTCGAAGCAGTGCCGGTTGCGGCTCCTGGCAGGCGGGCGTCACGGTCGCGATTATATGCACGCGGCCGGACCCTGTCGCGGGGCTGCTATGATGCTGCGGCCTTGCGTGACGCGCGCCCCGACTGTCGTGACGTCGTCACGAGGCCGGACACCAGGATACGAGAGACAAAGGACACGAGATTGGGTGCGATATATCTGCCTCGGATACGTCGCAAGCGCTCCGCCCTGCACGGCTGGGGGGTGTTCGCGCTTGAGGACATGAACAAGAACAAATGGATCATCACCTACGATGGGGAGAAAATCACCTCGAAGGAGAGTGAAGACCGAGAGGACCGGTATCTCCGACGCGGCGAGATCTGGTGCTTCCGCGTGACCCAGCGATCGGTCGTTGACGCGAACGTGAACGGGAACGTCGCACGGTTTATCAACCATGCGTGCAAACCCAACTGCTACAGCAACATCATCGACAGCAAGATCTGGATCATTGCCGGTCGGAACATCACGTCCGGTGAGGAACTCACCTACGACTACCACACCGACGGCGACAAGGAGATCGTGTGTCGATGCCGGCCGGGGTGCACGAACCGTCTCTAGCCTGGTTTCCTGGCGATCCGTCCGCCTGGCAGCGTTGCTTCGTCGGTCACAGCCCGCCTGGCTGCTCCCTCCTCGCGCCTTGCCAGACGAACGGCTCGCCAGGAAACCGCTCGTGTGTTTTTCGCCACCCTGCTAGCCTAGGAGGCTTCTGAAAAACGGCGGCGAAAAACCAGGCATTCTGAGCCATGCATGTCATCTATCTCCACGGGTTTGCCTCGTCGCCCGATTCATCGAAGGCCCGCGGGCTGGGCGAGCGCCTCACGCGATGCGGGGTGAGCGTCCGGTGCCCGGATCTCAATGAGCCGGACTTCGCGACGTTGACCGTGTCGCGGATGGTGGAACAGGTCGAGCGACTCGTCGCGACGCTGCCGGTGCCGGTGGTGCTGGTCGGGTCGAGCCTTGGCGCGTTCGTCGCGCTGCACGTCGCGCAGCGGCAGGCGGCACGGGGAGATCGTTCGGGCCACCACGACACGGGCCGGCTGACGGTGACACGACTCGTGTTGCTCGCGCCCGCGCTCGACTTTGGACGCCGTGGGATGACCGGCTTGGGTCCGGATGGGCTCGAGCGGTGGCGGGTGACCAACCGGCTGGAGGTCGAGCACTACGCCGAGGGTCGCCGGCGACACGTCCACTATGACCTGTACGCCGATGCCCAGCGCTACGACAGTTTTGCGACCACGACGACGCTACCGACATTGATTCTGCAAGGACGCCGCGATCTCGTGGTGGATCCCGCCATGGTCGAACGATTTGCGGCCGGTCGGACGCACGCGCGCCTCGTGCTGCTCGATGACGATCATCAGTTGACTGCGAGCCTCGATCGGGTCTGGAGGGAAATGGTCGATTTTCTCGACCTCCCTTCCGCCACCGACTGACCCCGGGGCGTCGGTGACCGGCGACCTGGACATTGACAACGTCGCGTCAGCGGGTGGACCATGAGCAAGGGCGTGGCACGCCGATTCGCCGCGCGCACACGCTGTTCCAGGGAGATATCAGATGCTGATCAAGCAAGCGCCGGACATTCGCTCGTCGGAGATCACTCCAGAGCGGGTGTATCGCAATCGCCGGCAGTTTATTCAGACGACTTCCGGCGTGGTGGCCGGGGCCATCGCGGGCGGCACCGTGCTGGGACGATACGACGGGGCGGCGCGGGCCCAGGAACCGATTCCAAATCTCGTGAAGTCGCCGCTCAGCACCGACGACGAGCAGAACTCATACGAGGACATCACCAGCTACAACAACTTCTATGAGTTCGGCACCGACAAGGAGGATCCCGCCCGATACGCCCACGAAATGTCCATCGACCCGTGGTCTGTCCGGGTCGAGGGCGAGATGCACAAGCCGGCGGCCGACGTGGCGATCGAGGACCTGCTTCGTCCTCACACGCTGGAGGAGCGTATCTATCGGCTGCGCTGTGTCGAGGCCTGGTCGATGGTGGTGCCGTGGGTCGGGTTTCCGCTTGGTGACCTCATCAAGCGGTTCGAGCCGACGTCGAACGCGAAGTACGTCAAGTTCGAGACGTTATATCGTCCCGAGGAGATGCGTGGCCAGCGAGGCCGGTCGCTTCAATGGCCGTATGTCGAGGGACTGCGAATGGACGAGGCGATGCATCCGCTCGCCATTCTCGCGGTCGGGATGTACGGCAAGACGCTGATGAATCAGCAGGGCCCGCCGCTGCGGTTGGTGGTGCCATGGAAGTACGGGTTCAAGAGCATCAAGTCGATCGTCAAGATAGAGTTCGTGCAGGAGCAGCCCAGAAATTCCTGGAACGTGTCCATTCCGAGCGAGTACGGCTTCTACTCGAACGTGAACCCGGACGTGAGTCATCCACGGTGGAGCCAGGCGAGCGAGCGCCGGATCGGCAGCTTTTTCAGAATGAGAACCGAGCCATTCAACGGCTATGCCGACCAGGTGGCCAGCCTCTACGACGGCATGGATCTGGCCGAGAATTACTGATTACACCGGGCGGGTTCGGTGGGGTGCCTGAGGGCGAGACCATATGACGGTACGCCGCATCAAGCCGTGGGTGTTCGCGGCGTGCTTGATCCCGCTGGGCCTGTTGGTCGGGGCGGCATTCACTGGCGGACTCACCGCGAATCCGATCGAGGACATCACCCATCGGACCGGCGACTGGACGCTGCGTTTCCTGCTCGCGGCGCTCGCCGTGACGCCGCTGCGGAAGCTGCTCGGTTGGTCATCGCTCGCGTCGTACCGCCGAATGGTCGGGCTGTTCGCGTTCTTCTACGCGGTGCTCCATCTGAGCACCTATCTGGTGTTGGACTTCTTCTTCGCGTTCGACCTGATTTTCGACGACATTGTCGAGCGGCGGTATGTCACGGCCGGGTTCACCGGGTTCGTGTTGCTCGTGCCGTTGGCGCTCACGTCGACCAAAGGCATGATTCGCCGGCTCGGCGGGCAACGGTGGCGCCGGTTGCACCGGTTGGTGTATCTGGCGGCCGTGGCGGGCGTCGTGCACTATCTGTGGCTGGTGAAACTCGACATCGGCCCACCGCTGGTCTACGCCGCCGTGCTCGCGGTCCTGTTCGGGGTTCGATTATGGTTCTTCTACACCAAGCCGGCCGCGGCCGCGCCGGTGGCCGCCGCCAGCGCGTCGCAGCCGACGTAGGACGCGGAACTTGATCAGTGTTCCTCACGGGATCCTCCGAGGAGGCCACCGCGTCATATCGAGTCAGTCGCTATGCCTATCGTGATTGAAGACAAGACCATGCTCCATGCACCGGCCTATACGGTGCATGACGTCGGGAATGACGTTGTCGCGCTCGATCCCGCGAGACCGCACTGGATCGGTACCGACGATCGCGGGTTGGGGTTGCTGGGCCGGTTCGATGGTCGGACCCCCTTCGTACAGGTGGTTCGCGACTACGCCAACGCGTCGGGGCTCGATGTGACTCGCGCCTGGCTGCATGTCGAGACGTTCGCGCACGACGGCCTTCGCCACGGGTTTCTGTCGACCGACGGCGCCGCCCCGGCGCCGTACCTCGGCCGGTCGGCCTATCTGGAGACCGAGCATCTGCACGAGCTGTGGATCCAGGTCAACGACTTCTGCAACCTGAGTTGCGCGCACTGTTTGGTCTCGTCGGGGCCTGAGCGTCAACAAGGCCTACCGACCGAGTTCATTGCCGACGCCATCGACCAAGCGGTGGCGCTCGGAGCGCGACGGCTGTTCTTCACCGGGGGCGAGCCGTTGGCGCGGCCGGACATTCTGGATCTGGCCGATCGTGTCGTGCGCACGCACGGCCGCGAGTTGGTGATTCTGACCAACGGGACCATGTTCAAGGCGGAGCGACTGGCGCGACTGGTGCAGTTGATGTCCGTGGCCGCGGCGCACACGCCGGCGGCCGACGCGCCCGCCGACGCGCCCGTTCCCGGTTTGCGGATCCAGGTCAGCCTCGATGGCCCGACCGCCGAGATCAACGATCCGATTCGTGGCCAGGGCACGTTCCAGCGCATCGTGGAGGGTGTGGACATTGCGGTCGCCGCCGGTCTGCGGCCGACGCTGACGGCCACGATCCTGCGTCACAATCTCGGCGCCCTGGACGATATCGTCCGGCTCGCACACGCACACGGCGTCCGGAACGTGCATCTGTTGTGGCCGCACCGTCGCGGTCGGGTGCTGGACGGCGCACTGGCTGACCTGCCCGCGGCCGAGGAAATTCTGGCCGCCGTGCGGACGGCGCGTGCGGTGGCGACCGAGCTTGGTGTGTCGATCGACAACATCGAGGAATTCCGTCTGCGTCTCGACGGCAGTCCCGGGGTCAAGAACGACCTCGCCGGGGCTGGCTGGAGCAGTCTCTGTCTGTATACGGACGGTCACTTGTATCCATCGGCCTCGATGGCCGGGGTCCCCGAGCTGCAGTGTGGCAGTTTGGCCGAGCAGCGTCTCGAGGAGGTCTGGAAGACCAGCCCGGTCTGCCGAGACCTGCGCGAGGCGACCGTCGAGCGGAAGCCGTTGTGCCGGACCTGTTCGTTACGTTTTCTCTGCGGGGGGGGCGATGTCGAACACGGATACTGGCCGGCGGCCGCCGAGGGCCGGAGTCGGCGGTCGGCGTTCATCGCTCACGATCCGTATTGCGAACTGTACAAAGGTTTGGCCGCCGACACTTTCACGGATCTGGTTCGCGAGGGCCGGGCCACCGTGCAGCCGAACGCGGGCTACGACCGTCCCGTCGTGCTGCGTGGCATGGGCGAGCATACCCTGCATGATGAGGACACGATTGTCCGGACGACGCACTCGGCGTGTGTGCTCTCCGAAGAGGTGCTCGACAGGTCGCGTCTGACGGTGCGTGAGTTCTACGGCGACGCGGCGGAGAAACCACAAGAGGAACTGTGTTGTCCGGTCCAGCCCGAACCCGCCGATCTGGAGCACATTCCCAGAGAGGTCGTCGACCGGTTCTACGGGTGTGGCAGCCCGGTCACGGCCGCCGCACTCGCCACCGGAGAATCGATGGTTGATCTCGGGTCTGGGGCCGGTATCGACTGCTTCATCGCGGCCAAGAAAGTGGGCCCCGAGGGTCGTATCTACGGGGTCGACATGACCGACCAGATGCTGTCGGTCGCCCGCGAGTGTCAGCCAAAGGTCGCCGAGGCGCTTGGCTACGATGCGGTCGAGTTCAGGCAGGGATTTCTCGAAGAGATCCCGGTCGATGATGCGACCGTCGACGTCGTGACCTCGAATTGCGTCATCAATCTGTCACCGGACAAGCCCCGCGTCTTCCGCGAGATCTGGCGCGTGCTGAAGGACCACGGGCGGTTGGTTGTGGCCGATATCGTGTCCGAGGACGAGGTGCCGCCAAAGATGCGGGCCGATGGCCAACTCTGGGGCGAGTGCATCTCGGGAGCGCTGACCGAGGAGGCGTTCCTGGCCGGGGTGGAGAAGGCCGGATTCTACGGCGTGTCGGTGCTGAAGAAGACCTTCTGGCGTGAGGTCGAAGGCTGCAAGTTCTACTCCGTGACGGTGCGAGGCTACAAGTTCGAGAAGAAGGCCGACTGTCAGTTCATCGGGCAGTACGCGATCTATCTCGGTCCGCAGAAGGCGGTCGTCGACGAGGAAGGACACTTCTTTCCCCGCGGCGAAGCCGTCGAAGTGTGCACCGACACCGCCGCCAAGCTGTCACACGCGCCCTACGTCGGGTCGTTCTCTATCGTCGATGGCCCGAACGGTATCCGCGACATCACCGCCGGACCTGACAACGATGCCAGCTGCGAACCCGGATGTTGTTGAGCGGACGCGCCGCCCCTAGAAAATCTTTCGCTCTTGACCGGGTCGATGCGCGTCGAGAGTGAATCTCGGTTCTGGCGACCCTCTGCCTGACAACCGCGCAGCCACGTATTCGCCGACCGCAGGGCCGTGTTTGAAGCCGTGTCCGGACCCGGCTCCGACAAGCCACACGTTGTCATGGTCTGGATGTTGGTCGATCAGAAAGTCACCGGTTCCGCTGTTGGCGTATTGGCACACGCGGGCTTCGAGCAGCGGGGCCTGTTCGAGGGAGGGGACCCGTTTGGCCAGGATCATGCGCGCGACCTGGAGCGCGTCTTCGGAAACGATGCGCTCGCCGGTGTCCGGGTCGAACGGAGGGCCGTGGTGGTGCAGTCCGATCTTGAACCCTCGTCCTTCGAGGTCCGGGACGCCGTAGACGCCACCCGCGACGTCGATCCACGCGGGCATGTGCGGCGGAACGAATTGCTGATCCCCAGGCTCGGCGCCGAAAAAGAACACTTCCTGGCGAGTCGATCGGAGACGGCCGCCGAGCACCGATGGGAACAGCTTTGGAAGCCAGGGGCCGCAGGCGAACACGTAAGTCCCGGCGGTGAGGCGGCTGCCGTCACTGGCAGCGAGACCGTCAATAGCGCCGGCCCCCGTCGGCGCGGTGACCGCGGTGATCCGGTAATCGACGCTCTGCTTCACCGCCTGGCGCACAACCATCTGCACCGCTCGCCGGGCCATGATGACTCCGGCGTCGGGTTCGAGGAGGCCGCGAGTGATCGGGCCGAAATTGAACTGCGGGAACCGTTGTTCAAGTGCACTCCGGTCGAGGCTCTCGAACGGAACGTGCAGGCGCGTCAGGGTGGCGATCGTGTCGTCGATGGTCTGGTCGTCGTCCCGGGCCATCCACAACACTCCGGTGCGGGTGAACAACTCCTGCCGCCAGTCGCGAAACAGCTCGCGCCACGCGTGGGCTGAGCGCTGGGCCCACTGCGAGTAGATCAGATCGGCGCCGTATCCCACCCGAATGACGCGGGTCGCGCCACTGGAACTGGACCGGGTGTTACCAGCACCGAAGGCATCGACGAGCGTGACCGACCGACCGGTGCGGCGAAGCTGGAGGGCGGTCCAGGCACCGAAGACGCCGGCGCCGACCACGACTACATCAGAGGAACGAGGCATAGAATGTGAGTGCTCGAACGTTCAGGAGTCCGCTCCCGCCTCATTGTTACACGAGCACCGATGGACGCCCTGTGGCGGTCGCGCGCCGGCGAAGTGCGCTGTGGGGGCCACGAGCCTCCGCCCGGCAGTTCGGGGCCAAGCCCCGTCTGGTGAACGATGTCCATTCCCTGTACGGAGGTCTACCCCGGCGCGGTCCACCTGCCGAGGTTTCTGTCGCTCGGTGAGCAGCGCGAGCTCGCCGAGCGCTGCCAGGACATCGGCAACGGACCGACGGGATGGTATGTCCCGACAGTGCGCGGTGGTGGACAGATGCGGGTACGAATGGTCTGCCTGGGCCGCCATTGGAACGCGCGCACCTACCGCTACGAGGATAGCCGACGCGACCACGACGGCCGGCCGGCACCGCCCCTCCCGCCGCAGTTGTCGGCAGTGGCAGTGCGGATGGCAGAGGCCGTCGGCATGCGATTGAGCCCGGATGTGTGCATCGTGAGCTACTACGGCCCAGCCGGCAAGATGGGGCTTCACCAGGACAAGGATGAGCGCCCGGACACCCTGGCGTCCGGTGTCCCGATCGTGTCGGTGTCGCTCGGCGACACCGCCAAGTTCATCATCGGGGGCCTCAGGCGCCGGGACGCGAAGACGATGGTGCCGCTGGCGTCGGGCGACGGCTTCGTATTCGGAGGACCGAGTCGCTTGCGTTTCCACGGCGTGGCGGCGGTGCTGCCACACACGGGACCACCTGAGTTGGGTCTCGAGGGGCGGCTGAATCTCACGTTCCGCCAGGGCGCCAGCCCGCCATAGCCTGAGAGCGCGTTGCAGAATTACGCCACCGCCGTAATTCTGCAACGTACTCTTAGCGACGGCGGGCCAAACGCCCGGCCTGACGCCCGTTCACCCGCTCGAAACGCCCCCTGGGAGGAATTTCGCATCTTTTTGTCGAATCGGGACTATCTTATGGTCGTTGAAAGACTTGGATCGAGACACGGGTCGGTGGTGCTGACCCGTCTGTAGGAGCCAGAGATGCACAAGCCGATTAAATACGCCGAAAAAGGACTCACGCTACTTGCCGACGTGGGCTTCAGAGCCTTTGATCTGGTGAACCGGTACAACCAGAAAGCGTCGTTTATCCCCGCGTGGGCCGACACGCCGTTGCTGAAGTCGACCGAGAAAGTGAAGCCGCAGTTGGGCTGGCCTCGAGAGACCGACTCGCTCTGTCCCAAGTGCGTGCGTGAGGCGCGACAGGAGATTCTAGACGGCAAGCGCGACTACAAGATCTTGATCAACGAGAAGGTCGGTGAGATCAAGGCGAACATCATTGAACGCGACGGCAAGATTCTGATGGTGAAGGACTGTCCGGAGCACGGCCACTTCGAGGATGTGATGGCGATGGACACCGCCTTCTTCAAGCACCTCGAAGACTCGTTCCCGGGCAGCGACATGCGGGCCCACAACGACGAGAAGCTGCACAACCATGGCAGCAGCACCATCAAGTATGGTCGCGGCTCGGTGCTGACGATTGACCTGACGAACCGCTGCAACATGATGTGCGACCCCTGTTTCATGGACGCGAACCAGGTCGGGTTCGTCCACGAGCTCGGGTGGGACGACATCAAGACGTTGCTCGACAACGCCATCTCGATCAAGCCGAGGCGGCAGATGTCGGTGCAGTTCTCCGGGGGTGAGCCGAGCATCTCCCCGCATTTCCTCGATGCCATCCGCTACGCGCGGAAGGTCGGCTACAACAGCGTGCAGGCGGCCACCAACGGCATCGAGTTCGCCAAGAGTCCGGATTTCGCCCGGGCTGCCGCCGATGCCGGACTGCGGTATGCGTATCTCCAGTTCGATGGGGTCGGCAACGCCGCGAATTCCCACCGCCTGGTCGGCAACTTGTTCGATGTGAAACTGCGGGCCATCGAGAATCTGCACAACGCCGGTGTGGACATCGTGCCGGTCATCACGATTCTCAACGGGATCAACAACGAGCAGGTCGGACGGGTCGTGCAGTTCGCGCTCGACAACCCGAAGAAGATCAACTTCCTGTCGTTCCAGCCGGTGTCGTTCACCGGTCGCGACGAGGAGATCACCGACGAGCGTCGGCACGCGCAGCGTTATACCCTGTCGCACCTGGCCCATGACGTGAAGAACCAGACCGGCATCGGCGAGCCGATACGTGACTGGTTCCCCATCTCGTTCATGGGCACCTTCACCGATGCGGCCGACTTCATGCACGGTCCGCAGGCTGACTGGGGACAACTCAATTGTGGCTGCCACCCGAACTGCGGCATCGGGATGGCCATCATGATCGACAAGGAAACCAAGGAGGCGGTCCCGGTTACCGCGTTTCTGAGGGCGGAGCGGCTGGCCAAGGACTTGGGTCGGGTCACCGACGGTGGGCGTAGCCGGAAAATGGCCACGCTCGGGATGGCGATGGCGCTGATTCGCAACTACGACCCGTTCCGGGCGCCGACCCACTTCAAGATGTGGGATCTGGTGCAGAAGTTCGACAAGACGTTCGGGGCATCCGGCAAGGACTACGGGAAGGTGACGGGCGACCGGACCCAGGCGGATATCGCCAAGCGCAGAGGCGACCGCTGGAACTTCCTATTCATTGCCGGGATGTGGTTCCAGGACCTGTTCAACTACGACTTCCGACGGACCGAGCGCTGCATCATTCCGTATGCGACCCAGGAGGGAGAGATTTCCTTCTGCGCCTACAACACCGGGGTGGGCTGGCGGAATATCATCGAGAAGATGCACATGACGGCTACGCTCACCAAGTGGTACGACGAGCACGGACGGCACGAGATCTTTGCCGGTGGTAACGACGTCGACCTGACCAGCAAGGAACACCACCTCGTGCTCGACCCTGAGGCGGTGGCGGCCGGGCTGCAGACCGACCTGGACGACAAGGGCATCGCCAAGAACGCGCGACAGGAGAAGATCGCCGCCCGTGACGAGATGAAACAGAAGGCCGAGGATGAGCGAATGGCGGCCCTCTATCGCCAGCACGTGTTGAAGGAAGAGGCGCCGGAACAGGGTGGCGTCATGCAGATTCAGGGGCTTGGCGGGAAGAAAAAGGACGAGACGGTCGGCGTCGGGTAGGTCGCTCGCTTCGCTCGCGAGGCTTCGGCACGGACACACGGGGGCCGCGCGGCTTTTGCCGCGCGGCCCCCGGCTTGTACGGCGCGTCTTGTGCCCCGCTTCTCCCCTCAGCGACCCTCGTTCCGAAGCCCGAAACCCGAAGCCCCGCCTCTATCCCTTCGGCACTACCAGCGCGTCGAGCGCTACGATTCCCTGGCCTTCCGGGAGCACCACGACCGGGTTCAGCTCGGCACTGTCGAGGCTGTCGCCATGGGCCGCCGCGAAGCGGGAGAGCGCGGCCAACGCCGACGCGGTGGCGTCGAGGTCGCCGCGTGGTCGGCCCCGCACCCCATCGAGCAACGGGAATCCCCGCAGCTCGCGCATCATCCGATGCGCCTCTGCCGTGTCGAACGGTGCCACCCGGAACGCGACATCTTCGAGGACTTCCACGAAGATGCCCCCCAATCCGAACATCACGACCGGGCCGAATGTGGGGTCGTGGCGAACACCCATGATGGTTTCTACGCCCCCAGTGACCATCCGGGACACGAGGACGCCGTCGAGGCGGGCTTCGGGATGAGCCATTCTGGCCCGTCCGGTCACGGCCGCAAAGGCCTGCGCGACCTCGTCCGGTGAGTCGAGGCCGAGCACGACGCCACCGATCTCGGTCTTGTGCGGAATCTCGGCTGACGCGATCTTGAGGGCTATCGGGAAGCCGAGTGCTGCGGCCGCCGCCTTGGCCTCATCCGCGGTCGCGCACGCCCGTTCGTCCACCACCCGCAGACCGGCGTCGACGAGCAAGGCTTTGGCGACGGCCTCGCCGATCGGGGCGGGTGGCAGCGGTACGGCCGGCGGCCCGGACGCGGTCATGTCCGGGAGCGGGCGTGCGAACACGTCGCTGAAACGCGCCAACGCATCGACCGCCCGCACTGCGCGGGTCGGGTCCTCGAACACCGGGCACCCGGCTTCCTCGTAGCGCGCAATGATGTCGGGCGGGCCGACGATCGAGAGCACCAGCAGACAATGCGGATGCGCCGCCTTTGCGGCCCGCAGCGCGTCGCTGATCGGCCCCACCATCCCCTTGGCGGCCGCCACATAGGTAAAAAAGGCGACGATAGCGTCGTATTGGTCTTCGGCCAGCATCACCTCCAGGTTGGTGCCCACCAGGCTCGGGTCGTTGAAGGCATGGGCGGTGATGTCGACCGGGTTGCGGGGTGAGGCGAAGGGGAGTGCCGCCTTGAGTCGGGCCTGGGCAGCGTCGCTCATCGGGGCCACATCGAGCCCACGCTCCACCGCCTCGTCGGCCATCTGCACGCCGACCCCGCCGGAAATGCTCATGAGCCCGATTCGCCGGCTGGCCGGGAAGGTGCCGAACGACGCCGCATAGGCGACATCGAGCATCTCCTCAGTGTTCGTGGCCCGGTAGACGCCGAACTGACGGAAGACGCCGTCGTAGACCGCGTCGGACCCGGCCATCGACGCGGTGTGCGACCGGACGGCGTCGGCGCCGATCTGGGTACGACCGACTTTCTGAAAGATGACCGGCTTCCGGCGTTCGTGAGCGAGCGTCAGCGACGCAAACAGTCGGTCGCGGTCTCGTATGCCTTCCGCATAGGCCACGATCACCGAGACATCTGGATGGTCGGCAAACCACCCGATGGTCTCCGCCACGTCGACGTCACACTCGTTGCCGGTCGTGACCCAGAATCGGATGCCGATGCCTCGCAATGTCGCGAGGAGCGACAGGTGGCTCCCGTAGGCTCCGCTTTGGCTCACCAGCCCGACCCGTCCGGGTCGCGGTTGGCCCGCCTCGAAGGTCGACGTGAACGTGCCGAAGAAACCGTGATTCGCGTTGTAGACGCCCAGACAGTTCGGCCCCACGATCCGCATCCCGGTCGAGCGCGCGATCTGGCCGAGCGCGGTCTGGTGGTGCCGGCCGTCGCCGCCCATTTCAGCGAACCCGGCGCTGAAGATGATGACGGCTTTCACACCGGCGGTGGCGCAGGCTTCGGTGGTCTCGACCACGGTGGAGGCCGGGACGGCGATGATGGCGGTGTCGACCGGTCCCGGCACCTCGCCGATGCTGGCGAAGGACGGGAGGCCCTGGACGGTGTCGCGATTTGGGTTGACTGGATAGATGGGGCCTGCGAATCCCGCCTCCCGGGTATAGCGCAGTGGCCGCCCCCCGATGCGCGTGGGGTCGTTCGAGGCGCCGATGATGGCGATCGAGGCGGGCTCCAGCAGTGGGCCCAGCGAATCGTCGGGAGTGTCCGTGTCTGCAGCGGCCATGGAGCACCGATTGTAACGGACGGGGGCACGACGCCTCTGGCACCCTACTTTCCGCGACTCTGGTGTTGCCCCTGAATCATGCCGACACGCCCCCCGGCTTCAGTCTCGCCGCCGCCCGCCGCCGCCGGCTACTCCGGCACTCCGCTACCGCGGAAGCTCGGAATCAAGGAGGGGACAAGAGTACGTCTCGTGGGGGCGCCCCGTGACTTCGCGACCACGCTTGGCCCACTCCCAGACGGGGCCAGTTTGCGGCGACGCGGCGAGGGGCCCCGCGACGTCACCATCTGGTTCGTCCGACGTCGCCGCGTGCTGGAGGACGGCATCGCGGCGATGGCCGAGCGGATCGCATCGGACAAGCTGTGGATGGTCTGGGCGAAGAAGTCGTCCCCCCTGGCGACCGATGTCTCGGAGCGAGAAATCCGCGCCGCGGGGCTCGCGCACGGTCTGGTCGACTTCAAGATCTGCGCCGTCGACCAGGACTGGTCTGGTCTGTGCTTCGCGCGCCGGAAATGAGGAGGGGGGCTGCAACGCGCTCTTGGGGCTCGCCTACCCGCCGCGCGTGTGCATCTCGAGGTGGGGCTGGTCCTGCAGGGTCTCGACCGGGATGAGGCGTGAACGGTCTTCGGATGTCAGCCGATCTTCGGCGCCGCGATCGTCGCGGGCGCGCCATGTCTCCGCGATGAGGCTGCGCAGGCCCTCGGCCCCCATACCGGCCCGGAGTGGTTCCCGCAGGTCGGTGCCGTCGGCGGCATAGAGGCACCGATACCAGCGTCCATCGGCGGTCAGGCGGCTGCGATCGCACTGGCGGCAGAATGGTTCGGTGGTGGAAGAGATGATCCCGAACACGGTACCGTCGGGCAGCGTGAAGCGGTCGGCGGGGGCGGCCGTGTTCTCGTCGACCGGCGTGACGGTACCGTAGTGCGTGGCAAGCCGCTGGAGCATGTCCTGTCGTGACACGACATCGTCCATCGACCAGCGAGTGGCGCCACCGACGTCCATGTACTCGATGAACCGGACCTCGGCCCTGAGCCGCCGACCGTGCTCGAGCATCGGTGCCAGCTCATCGTCGTTCACGCCGCGAATGACGACGGTGTCAATTTTCACGCTGTCGAACCCCGCGTTGGCGGCTTGATCGAGGCCGGCCAGCACCGCGTCCAGGCTGTCGAATCTCGTCAGGGCCTTGAACCGTTCCGGGTCGAGCGTATCCAGGCTCACCGTGATGCGTGGCAACCCGGCGGCACGAAGTGCGGCGACCTGATCCGCGAGCAGAATGCCGTTCGTCGTCAGCGCCAGGTCCGTGAGCGCCGGCTTGCGCGCCAGTAGGGTCAGGAGGTCGGGGAGGTCTTTCCGCAACAGTGGCTCGCCTCCGGTGAGGCGAACCTTTGTGGTGCCCAGCGAGGTGAACACGTCCACCAGCGTGTCGATTTCTTCGAACGTCAGGATGTCGGCGCGCGGCAACCACACGTAGTCGCGTTCCGGCATGCAGTACTGGCAGCGAAGGTTGCACCGGTCGGTGACCGACAGCCGCAGGTTCGCCAAGGGCCGGCCGAGCCGGTCATGCACCTCCATGTAGCTATTATGCCACCCGCGTCGGTTTCCGGGCGGGGCATCCCGTCTGGCGGTGTTGCTTCCTCGGTCACAGACCGCCTGTCTGCTCCCTCGACCTCTTCAGACGGGGCTGCCGCCCGAACCCCACGCGACCGCTCTGCGGGGACCCCGAGAGCCCCACTCCGCGGCCGCGAGGCGCGCAGGTGCGCGCCTGGACTCACAGAGGAGGAAGCGACGCCGAAGGCGGACGTTCCCCTGCCTCGCCACGCCCCGGGGGTTTTCTGACGAGGCGTCTGTCTGGCTAGGCGCGAGGAGGGAGCAGCCAGGCGGGCTGTGACCGACGAAGCAACGCCGCCAGGCGGGCGCCTCGTCGGAAAACCCACGTATAATTGGCGGAGATGCTTCGGTCCCACCGCGCGGGCTCCCCTCGAGTAGCCCCCACGGCGTTCGTAGACCACAGCGCACAGGTCATCGGAGACGTCGAGATCGGCGAGGACAGTAGTGTCTGGATGAATGTCGTCATCCGCGGCGACGTCAATCGGATCCGCGTGGGGGCTCGCACCAATATTCAGGACGGCACCGTCGTCCATGTGCAGCGCGAGACCCATCCCACACTGATTGGGGACGACGTCACGGTGGGGCATGCGGCGATTCTGCATGGGTGTGTCGTTGAGGACCGTTGTTTGATAGGGATGGGGGCCATTGTCCTGAACGGCGCGGTGATAGGGTCTGGCTCGATTGTGGCCGCGGGGACCCTCGTTGTCGAAGGCATGGAGATTCCGCCACGGTCACTTGTCATGGGCAACCCCGCGCGAGTCCGCCGTTCGACCACGGACGAGGAAGCCGAGTCGATCACCCGCTACGCGTCCAACTACGTTGGCTACAAAGACGAATTCGAGGCGTAACCCCCGCCCAGCCGTCGCGTGGGGTTCGGGGCGCAGCCCCGTATAAACGTAGAAGGCCGGCTGCACGAGCAGAGGAGGCAGCCGAGGCGCGCGACAATGCGCGCCCCGCGGCCACGGAGTGGGGCACTCGGGGTCCCCGCGGAGTGGCCGCGGGGGGTTCGGGGCGCAGCCCCGTATAACCGTAATGATTCCCGGCATTCGTGGTACTCGTGACATCCTGCCCGCCGAGGTGGGCCGCTGGCGGCGCGTCGAAGGCGTGGCGCGCGACCTCTGCGCCCGATATGGCTACGCCGAACTGCGCACGCCGGTCATCGAGCGGGAAGAACTGTTCGCAAAGGGGACCGGCGAGTCGACCGACATCGTGCAGAAGGAGATGTACGCCTTCACCGACAAGGGCGGCGACCGGATTACCTTGCGACCCGAGGCGACCCCCAGCATGGTCCGGTCGTTTGTGGAGCACGCGCTCGAGCAGGAGTTGCCGTGCGCCAAGCTGTACAGTCTGGGGCCGATGTTCCGGTATGAGCGGCCGCAGAAAGGACGCTACCGCCAGTTCCATCAACTGGACGTCGAGGTGTTTGGCATTACCGACCCGGCGGTTGACGCGGAGGTGATCGAGATGGCGTCGGCGTTGGTGGCCGAGCTCGGAATCGAGACCGCCGAGCTGGTGATCAACTCGGTGGGGTGTGACGCGTGTCGACCCCGATTCAGCCAGGCCCTGATCGACGCGCTTGGGGAGCGGGTCGCCGAGTTGTGCGGCGACTGCCAGCGACGGAGTGTCACGAATCCGCTTCGGATTTTTGACTGCAAGGTGCCGGCCGACCAGCCCATCATCGACCAGCTTCCGCAGTCGGAAGACTTCTTGTGCGACGCCTGCCGCGATCACTTCGCCGAGGTGCGGCGACAGCTGGACGCCTATGGTCTGTCCTATCGAGTGTCTCACCGCCTGGTGCGTGGTCTCGACTACTACACGCGTACGACGTTCGAGATGCTCGGGACGAATCTCGGCGCGCAGAACGCGCTGCTCGGTGGGGGCCGGTACGACCATCTGGTGAAGCAGCTCGGTGGTCCTGACCGGCCCGGTATCGGCTTCGCGGCCGGGCTCGAGCGCCTGGTGCTGGCGCTGCCGGAGGGAGCCGGCGAGATCGACGTCGCGGATGCGTTCGTGGTTGCCCTCGGCGACCCCAGCTGGTCCGCGGCTCGCATCCTGGCCCGCGACCTCCGTCGGGCCGGGTTGACGACGTTGATCGACTACGAGGGGCGGTCCTCGAAATCGCAGATGAAGCGGGCGAATCGCAGCCGGGCCCGCCACATGCTGATACTTGGTGAAGATGAACTGGCGAGTAATCAGGTGACGGTCAAGACGATGGAGACCGGCGAACAACAGACGGTGACCAGGGCCGACCTGGTTGCTCACCTACGCGCCGTGGGAACGGATTGAAACGTGTCTGAACGAACACGAACACATACGTGTGGTGCGTTGCGCACCACCGACATGGGCTCTGAGGCGATCCTGATGGGATGGGTGCATCGGGTGCGCGATCTCGGGTCACTGATTTTTGTCGACATCCGGGATCGCTACGGCCTGACCCAGGTGGTCGCTCGCGACGATGCCGCGCTGCTCGCGCAAACCAAACGGTTGCGCCCGGAGTACGTCGTCGAGGTGTGCGGGACGGTCGAGCGCCGGTCCGACGAGACGCTGAATCCGAAAATCGAGACCGGTGAAGTCGAGATTGCCATACGCGAGATCACGGTGTTGAGTGAAGCGCGTCGACCACCGTTTCAGATCGCCGACGAGACACCGGTGTCGGAAGACCTACGGTTGAAGTATCGCTACCTCGATCTGCGCCGGGATCGGATGCAACGGAACATGCAATTGCGGCACCGCGTGTTGATGGCGGCCCGACAGTCGCTCGACGCCCAGGGCTTTCTCGACATCGAGACGCCCGTGCTCGCCAAGTCCACCCCGGAAGGCGCGCGCGACTACCTGGTGCCCAGCCGCGTGCATCCCGGCGAGTTCTTCGCCCTGCCGCAGTCTCCACAGATCTTCAAACAGATTCTGATGATCAGCGGGTTGGACCGGTACTCTCAAATCGCCCGGTGCTTCAGGGACGAGGACCTCCGCGCCGACCGGCAGCCGGAGTTCACCCAGATCGACATGGAGATGTCCTTCGTGACCCAGGACGTCGTCTTTACCGCCGTCGAGCAGCTGATGCAGGCCATGTTCGCCGCCAACGGCGAGTCGATCGAGACCCCGTTTCCCCGATTGCCGTACGCCGAGGCGATGGACAAGTACGGGTCCGACAAGCCGGATCTGCGATTCGAGATGGCGATCGTCGACGTGTCTGACGTTTTCTCGGCGTCGAGCTTCCGGGTGTTCCGCGACGCCGTCGCCGGAGGGGGCGCGATTCGCGCGCTCGTCGTGCCGGGCGCGGGGAAGTACTCCCGCAGCCAGGTCGACAAGCTGGTTGACGAGGCGATCGAGCTCGGGGCGCAAGGGCTGGTCTGGGCTCGTCGTGGTCCCGACGGCGACGTGCAGAGTTCGATTCTGAAGGTGGCGGGGGCCGAGACGCTGGGCCGGCTCCTCGAGTCGGCGGGAGCCGGTGACGACGGACTGGTGCTGGTGGCGGCCGGGGCGCCGCACGAGGCCTCTGCGTTGTTGGGGAAGATGCGTCTCAGGCTGGCCGCTCGCGAGGGCGTGGTCGATGAGCAGCGCCGCGCGCTGACCTGGGTGGTTGATTTTCCGATGTTCGAGTGGAGCGAGACGGAAGGGCGCCACATGTCGATGCATCACCCGTTCACCGCGCCGCGTGACGAGGACCGAGACCGTCTGGAAACCGACCTGGGCTCGGTACGGGCGAAAGCGTATGACCTGGTCTTGAACGGCAGCGAGATCGGCGGAGGCAGCATTCGGATCCACGAGCAGCCGCTGCAGCGGCGTATCTTCGAGCTCTTGGGGATCAGCGATGAGGACGCACGGTCTCGGTTTGGCTTTTTTCTCGAAGCACTCGAATACGGGACGCCGCCGCACGGAGGGATTGCCCTCGGGGTCGATCGGATCTTGGCGCTGCTGGCGGGAGAGCCGTCCATTCGTGATGTGATGGCGTTTCCGAAAACGGCCACGGCCGTCGACCTGATGACGGGTGCGCCGTCGACGGTGAGCGCGCATCAGTTGCGCGATCTCCACTTGGAACCCACACCAGAGCGCTGAGACATGGTTTCCGGGCGAGGCGTTCGTCTGGCCAGGCGCAAGGAGGGAGCAGCCAGGCGGGCTGTGACTGACGAAGCAACGCCGCCAGACGAACGCCTCGCCCGGAAACCGTTGACCGGGTCCTGACAGCGTGTCACCATCATTTCCATCCGTGCCACAAGACCAAGGCGAGCCCGGCACCACGGCCACCGCGCGGATCTCCATTCCCGACGACGGGGCCGAAGCGCTGTTCGGTTCCTACGACGTCAATCTCAAGACGCTCGAGCGTCTGTTTGGCGTGCAGATCCGCACGGACGGGACGACGCTCCTCGCCGACGGTCCCCGCCCGTCGCTCCTGGCACTCGAGGGTCTAGTGGGGCAGTTGGCCGAGTTGGTGACGCATGGCTACCAGCTCTCGCAGGACGACGTGCGCCGCGCGGCGGAGTTGGTGCGCCAGGACGACGGCGTGCGGCTTAGCGACTTCTTCGTGCGGGCCACCGTGAAAGCGTCCAGCAAACGCCACATTGCGCCGAAGAGCGTGAACCAGCGCCGCTATCTCGAAGCAATCGACAGCCATGACGTGGTCTTCGGCATCGGTCCCGCCGGCACCGGGAAGACCTACTTGGCGATGGCCCAAGCGGTGGCGGCCCTCACGGCCAAGAAAGTCACGCGGATCATTCTGGCCCGTCCCGCGGTGGAGGCCGGTGAGAAACTCGGATTCCTGCCCGGGGACATGCAGGAGAAGGTCAATCCGTATCTGCGCCCGCTCTACGACGCGTTGTACGACATGCTCGATGCGGAACGTGTCGACCGCCTGCTCGAGCGCGGTACCATCGAAATTGCGCCGCTCGCGTTCATGCGGGGGCGCACGTTGAACGAGGCATTCGTCGTCCTCGACGAGGCACAAAACACCACGCCAGAGCAGATGAAGATGTTCCTGACGCGGCTCGGGTTCGGTTCGAAGGCGGTCATCACGGGCGACATCACGCAGATCGATCTACCTGCCGGGCGCACGTCCGGGCTGATCGAGGTGATGCGGATCGTCGAGCATGTCGAGGGTATCGCGTTCATCCGGTTCGACGGTCGCGACGTCGTACGGCATCCCCTCGTGCAGAAGATCGTCGAGGCGTACGAAGCCTACGCCGAGGGGGCCCCGAGCGGTCCTCTCCACCGCGCCGGCGACATGATGGACACCGAGTCCCGCCCGGCGCAGGCTGCGCCGGCCCTGAACGACAGATGACCTCGGACGACCCGGCCCCTCTGCTCCGCATCGCTACGTCCCGGGCCTCTCGGGCCACGCGGTTGCGAGTGACCGTCACGGACGGTCGCGGGCGGCGCAAGCCGGCCCCGGGGCTTCCGGCCTGGTTGGCTGGTCTCGCGCCGCGCGCTGCGGTCGGCGAGGTCGTCGTCGCGCTGGTCGGTGACCGTAAGATGCGCGACCTGAACCTGCGATTTCGGGCGATCGACAAGGTCACCGATGTGTTGTCGTTTCCTGCCGATCCCGTGCCGGCCGGTCTCAGCCCGGCGCCCACACCCTGTCTGGGCGACATTGTCATCGCCACCGGACGAGCCGCGAGGCAAGCCCGAGCGGCCGGGCTGACGGAGTCCGAAGAGTGGCGACGACTCGCGTTGCACGGCCTGTTGCACCTGCTCGGCTACGACCACGCGCGAGACGATGGAGAGATGGAGCGACTCGAGCGCCGACTTCGGCGCCGAGGCAGGCTTCCGGTGAACTAAATGTTGCCCTTGCTGCTGTTCCTGATCGGATGTGGGGTCGTCTACGTGGCCACCATCGAGTCCGCATTCGGCGCCATGGTGCGTCTCCCCGAGCGTCTGAACGTGGAGCGCGACATACAGCACGGGTCCCTGACGATCTACCTCGAGGACCCGTTGCGGTTGTATGTGGCGACGCGGTTGCTGCGCGGGCTGCTGTTTGCCACCGCGGCCGTCGTCCTGGCTCGGTTGATCGGCGTCTCGACGCCTCAGGCCGTCGGGCTGTTGCTGCTGGCGCTGGTGACGTTTGTGCTGGTGTGCGAACAGCTCGTGCCGTCGGTGCTCGTGCGACGGGATGCCGGGCGGGTGCTGCAACTGCTCCTGCCGTCATTCGACCGGACGCTGCGGGTGATCGGTCCGGTGACGGGGGGATTGTTACGGTTGGCGCATCGCCCGCGACGGTCCGAGACGCGTGCCCATCGCAACGGCAAGTCCGACGCGGCTGACGCCAGCGAGCGCACCGACCCCGAGGCGACGATCGAGGATACCGAGGAACGGAAGCTGCTGCAGTCCGTGGTCGACTTCGGTGGCACGCTCGTCGTAGAGGTGATGACCCCGAGACCGGACATCGTCGCCATCGCACACGATGCCACGGTGGCCGAGTTCCGGGCGCTCTTTGCACAGCAGGAGTATTCGCGGATCCCAGTGTTCAAAGAGAATCTGGACCACATCCTGGGTTTCGCGTTCGCAAAGGACCTGGTCGCATTGGACGGGGTCCCCGGCTCATCCAAGATCGTGCCGCGGCTGCTGCGTCCGGCGTATCTCGTACCCGAGGGGAAGCGAGTCGCGGATTTGCTGCGCGAGCTGCAGGTCGAGCATGTGCAGAGCGCCATCGTCGTGGATGAGTACGGCGGGACCGCCGGGCTGGTGACCATCGAAGACCTGCTCGAGGAGATTGTCGGGGAGATTCGCGACGAATACGACGGCGACGAGTCGGAGCCGATCGTGGATGAGGGCGACGGTGCCTTCGTGTTTCTCGGCACGGTCAGCGTCGGAGATATGTGCGAGCGGCTTGGGATCGCCGTGGAACGTGACGGCTTCGAAACGGTGGGTGGCTACCTGCTGACCCGACTGGGTCGCGTGCCGACCGTGGGCGAAACGGTCGACGTCGACGAGCTGACGGTCGAGGTCCTCGAGGCGGAGCGTCGACGGGTGCGCAAGGTACGAATGGGGCATCGCAGCGGGGTCGAGGCCGTGGCGAAGTAAGGACACTGACCAGAATAACCTTGTCAACTTGGGGCGCCGCGGCGCCCGTCTGACAAGGCGTGAGGAGCGCGCATACCGGGAGTATGTAAGTGACGAACAACGATGGCGGGCGGGATGCCCCGGCGGCCCAGTTGGCAAGGTTATTCTGGTCAGTGTCCTAGGGGGAGGCATGCGGTCCGGGTTCGTCTCGTTCATCGGTCGGCCGAACGCCGGGAAATCCACGCTGCTCAACCGCATCGTGGGGACCAAGCTTGCGATCGTCTCTGACAAGCCTCAGACGACGCGCAATCGGATCGTCGCGGTGCGCAACTACGACGAGGACCCGGCCGCGCAGGTCGTGTTCGTTGACACCCCGGGCATACACCGGCCCTTGCACCGGATGAACGTCCGCATGGTCGAGATCGCCTACCAGTCGATTGGCGATGTCGACGTCATCGGGCTGGTGCGCGATGCCACCGACGGGATCGGGGCGGGCGACCGATTCGTCCTCGAGAAGCTCGAGCGGGCCACCGGACCGGTCATGCTCGTCCTCAACAAGATCGACCTCATTACCAAGACACGTTTGCTGCCGCTGATCGATTGGTATCGCCAGCAGCGTGAGTTCACGGACATCGTGCCGGTGTCGGCCCGGAACGGAGACGGTGTCGCGATTCTCGAGCGGGCCATCATCGAGCAGTTGCCTGAAGGCGAGGCGCTGTATCCGGACGACTTCTTGACCGACCAGCCGGAGCGGGTGCTGGCGGGCGAGACCGTCCGGGAGAAGGTCTTGCAACATACCCATGCGGAGCTGCCGTTCACGACGGCGGTGGTCGTCGACCAGTTCGACGAGGCCGCAGAGCCCGGGCGCCTCCAGATCTATTGCTCGATTCTGGTCGAGCGGCGGTCTCAGAAACCGATCGTCATCGGCCCCGGCGGCGCGTTGATCAAGCGGATCGGGACCGAGGCGCGGCGTGATCTCGAACGCTTCTTTGGAAGCCCCGTGTATCTCGATCTCCACGTCAAGGTGCGGGCGGACTGGCGGGAGAACGATCGTCTGCTCGACCAGGCCGGGGTCGCTCCTCCCACTAAGACTCGTCGATAATCCCGTGTGCTATATTGAGATGTTACCGGTATTGACTGTGGGACATTCAGCCGAACCTGACCCGCGCGTGAACGCGGACCCGACCCGGACGACGGGACCATGCCACCCCTCCGCCGCACCGATGTGGTGCTCGATTCGGTCAAGCGACTGCAGCGGATTGGTGCGTCCGCGAACCTGATCAATCTGCTCCAAAAACAACATCCTTCCGATCTCGCTGACCTCTTCAGCGAGCTCCCAGACAGAGACCGTCGCAGCACTTTCAATCTGCTGCTCGATCAGCACAGCCACCTCGCGATGGAGGCGCTGATCGAGTACGGCCCGGAGCCGGCCGCGGTGCTGTTGGCTGACCAGTCTCCGGACCGCATTGCGCTCTGGCTGCAGGAGATGCCGTCCGATGACGCGGCGGCGCTGATCGACGAGCTGCCGGAGGAACTCTCGGACGCCGTGCTGGAGCAGATGCGGCCGCGCGAGTCCGGCGAGGTCGAGAACCTGCTGGACTACGCCGAAGAGACCGCCGGCCGGATCATGAATCCGACCGTGTTCGCCCTCTCGGAGGACCTGACGGCGGGTGAGGCGATTCAGGCGCTGCAAGGGTCCCGCGAGGTGGAGATGGTCTTCTATCTCTATGTCGTGGATGAACGCCGGCATCTGGTGGGCGTGGTGTCCCTCCGCCGCTTGCTGCTGGTGGCCACCGAGACCCCGCTGCAGCGGATCATGACCACCGATCTGATCAGCGCACGGGTGGACACCGACCAGGAAGAAGTGGCCCAGCACGTGGCCAACTACAACCTGCTCGCGATTCCGGTCGTCGATGACCAGAACCGGCTCGTCGGCATCATCACCGTCGACGATGTGATCGACATCATCAAAGACGAGGCGACAGAGGACATCTACCGTCTGGCCGGTGTGAGCGGCGATGAGCACGTCTTTTCCCCGGCGCGGGAGTCCATGCGGAAACGCCTCCCGTGGCTGGTTGTCAACCTGCTGACCGCGACGGCGGCGGCCCTTGTGGTGCGCGCGTTTCAGGCCACCATCGATCAGGTGGTGGCGCTGGCGGTGTTCATGACCATCGTGGCCAGCATGGGCGGGAACGCGGCCACCCAAACCCTCACGATCATCGTGCGGGGGATCGCCCTCGGGGAGTTGACCTGGGGCAATTCCCGGAAGGCGGTGTTCAAGGAGGCGGCGGTCGGGCTGGGAAACGGGGTGGTGCTGGGCATGATCGGGGCCGTGGTGGTGTGGGGCTTGTCAGGCAATCTGTATCTCGGCCTGATCCTCGGCATGGCGATGGTGGTCAATCTGCTGGTGGCCGCGATTGCCGCGACCCTGATTCCGATCGCGCTTCGGGCATTGAAAATAGACCCGGCGTTGGCCTCGGCGGTGTTCATTACCACCCTGACCGACGTCTTCGGGTTCTTCGTCTTCCTCGGACTGGCGACGCTCTTCCTGCCGTATCTGGAGCCGTTGACATGAGGACCAGGCCCCACGGAGATGAGCTGAGCCGTTCCACCCGCGGCGGGCTACAATAGCTAGGGCCCGCGCCATACCACCGGGTCATGGCACGCGGGGCGACACGCGCTCGCGATGCCACTCTACACGACCGACGCGCTGATTCTGCGCACCTATCAACTCGGTGAAGCGGACCGGATCGTCGTGTTCCTGACCAGTGATCGGGGCAAGAAGCGTGGCGTGGCGAACGGCGCCAGAAGGCAGAAGTCGCGTTTCGGGGGCGGGCTCGAGCCGCTGACGCTGGCGCGTGTGGCGTATTTCGAGCGGGAGCAGCGCGACCTCGTACGGTTGAGTTACGTCGACCCGGTGCGGTCGCCGCTGCTGTCGTCGGACGCGGATGTGCTGGGTCATGTCGGGTATTTCGCGGAGCTGTTCGATGAATGCGCACCGGAGGCGGACCCGAACGCCACGCTGTTCCGGCTCGGGGCGGCTGTCGTCGACTCGCTGGGCGGGGAGGTGCGCGTCGAGCAGCTGGCCCGCTACGTCGAATACTGGGTGCTGCGCCTCCAAGGGGTCTATCCGTCGATCCTGGCCTGCCACCGGTGTGGGGGCGATGTGAGTGGAGGCGGTCGGCTCGACCCGTCCGGCGGCGGTCTGTCCTGCCTCGGGTGCGCGACGGACGGCGGGCTCGCGTTATCGACCGCCTCGGTGAGCTTCCTGCGCGCCGCCGCCGGCACGGCGCCCGCGCAGGCGTCCGGTCTGACGCTGCCCGTCCACGCGGCGCGTGAATTGGAGCGGGCGCATCGACAGCTCATTTCGAACCACCTCGAAAAGGACCTTCGGTCGATGCGGGTCCTGCGCGCGATGACGCGTGGTATGAGGACCTGAAAGGGAACGTCAGGTGACGCTGCAGGATTTGATCGCTTCGCTCTCTCGTTTTTGGAGCTCCCGCGGCTGCCTGATTCAGCAGCCGCTCGACACCGAGGTCGGGGCTGGCACCATGCACCCGGAGACCTTTCTCCGCGTGTTGGGTCCGAGGCATTGGCGGGTGGCGTATGTCCAGCCGTCGCGGCGACCGGCCGACGGCCGCTTCGGAGAGAATCCGAACCGGTTGTTCAAACATCATCAGTTCCAGGTCATTCTCAAGCCGTCCCCGGACGCGGCTCAGGCGCTGTATCTGGAAAGCCTCCGCGCCTGTGGCATCGATCCCGCGCAGCATGATGTGCGCTTCGAGGAGGACAACTGGGAGTCGCCCACGCTCGGAGCCTGGGGCATCGGCTGGCAGGTGCTGCTCGATGGGATGGAGATTACCCAGTTCACCTACTTCCAGCAGGCGGGTGGTCTTGACCTCTCTCCGATTCCGGTCGAACTCACCTACGGACTCGAGCGGATCGCCATGCACCTGCAGGGGGTCGACGACGTCTACGATCTCGAGTGGGCCCCGGGGGTCGCGTATCGCGACGTGCGCCACCAGGAGGAGGTGGAGCAGACCAAATATGCCTTCGGCATGGTCGACATGCCAGAGACCGAGTTCGCGGCGTTCCACCGCGACCTGTTCGACCAGCATCACCGGATGGCCCAAATCCTGCTGCGTTCCGGGTTGGTGTTTCCGGCGCTCGACGCTTGTCTCAAGTGTTCGCACAACTTCAATATTCTCGATGCCAGCGGCGGCATCGGCGTTACGGAGCGGGCAGCCTACATCTTGCGCGTGCGCGAGCTGGCGGTGGCGATTGCGCAGGCCCACGTCGGCGAACCGGTCGAGGCGTGACGGGACAACGGACCATGTATCGAGAGCTACTGATCGAAATTGGTTGTGAGGAACTGCCGGCAAGCTGGTTGCCGCCGCTGACCCGTCAGTTCGGGGAGCGAGTCGGGAAAGAGCTGGTTCTCGCACGTCTTGAGTGTCCGACGACGCCGGAATCGTACGGGACACCGCGACGTCTTGCCGTGCGGGTGGCCAAGGTGCCCGATCGGCAACCGGATCTCGAAGAAACGGTCACCGGGCCCCCCGTTCGCGCCGCGTTCGACGCCAACGGCCACCCGACTCCAGCCGCGCTGGGCTTTGCCCGCAAGCACGGGGTCGAGCCCGCCGCGCTCACCCAGGTCGACACCCCGAAGGGGCGCTATCTGGCCTTTGAGCGGCGTCAACGAGGCGCGTCGGCCCGATCGGTACTGGGTGGGGTTCTCGGCGCGACCTTGCGCGGTCTGTCGTTCCCGAAACAGATGGACTGGGACGCGCGGCTCGACGATGGCCGTGGCGACCTGCCGTTCGGGCGACCCATCCGTTGGTTGGTGTTTCTGTATGGCGGCCGGGTCGTGCCATTTGTCATCGACCGGGCAGCCGATGCGGTGGCTCGGGGTGTCGCCCCGGTTCGGGCTGGGTCGACCACCTATGGACACCGCTTTTTTGCCCGTGACGGGAAGCCGGGCCGCGGGTTTCGGGTGCGCTCGTTCGCCGAGTATCGCGACGGCCTGAAACGGAATTACGTGCTGCTGGGACGGGAGGAGCGGCGCGCCCGTATCGAGCGCAAGCTCAAGACGCAGGCGACACGAGCCGGGGGGGTGGTGGGAGTCGCAGGTGGGGAGTCGTCGTTGCTCGACGAAGTGCCGGACCTGGTCGAGTATCCCGCCGTCGTCACCGGTAGCTTTCCCACCGAGTTTCTCGCGCTGCCGGACGAGGTGCTGAAGACGACCATGATTCACCACCAGCATTACTTTCCGGTGGTGACATCGCAGGGGACGCTGACAGAGCACTTCCTGGCGGTGACCAACACCCCCCGGGACAATGTGGCTGCGATTGCCCACAACTCGGAGCGAGTGCTGATCGCCCGGCTGCGGGACGCGCGGTTCTTCTGGGAGGCAGACCGCAGCGCCACGCTGGCGTCCCGTCTGGACCGGCTCGACACGCTCCGGTTTCACGCGAAGCTTGGCAGCTATCGGGCCAAGGCGGCACGTATCGAGCAACTCGCCAGGCGGGTGGCCGGCGAGGCGCTCGGAGCCGACGACCACGCGGACCACGCCGCGCGCGCCGGGCTGTTGGCGAAGGCCGACCTGACGACCGACATGGTGGGTGAGTTTCCCGAGCTCCAGGGAGTGATGGGCGGCATCTACGCGCGCGAGGACGGCGAGCCGGAAGCGGTGTGGCGCGCGGTGTATCACCACTATCTGCCGATCGGAGTCACGGCCGACGCGCCTCCTCGCCCCAGCGACCTGGGGACGGCGGGCGTCAGCTGGGCCGCGGTGTCGCTGGCGGACAAGCTCGATACGCTGGTCGGTCTGTTTCATGCGGGCGAGAAGCCCCGGGGGGCACGTGACCCCTTCGGTCTCCGTCGGCAAGCCCACGGGCTGTTTCGCATTCTGGTGGACCTCCCGGAGCTCGCGGGACGCTCGTCCCGACCCGACGTCAAGAGTCTGGTTCTGGCCGCGGAGGAGGTCCACGGATTCGAGCCGGATGCGGAGGTCCGTCAGCGTCTGTTAACGTTCTTGCTCGAGCGGCTGCGGTATGTCCTCGAACAGCGCGGTCACGACGTGCGCAACGTCCGGGCTGTGACCCAGCCCACTGCGTCGTGGGACGACATCACCCCTCTGGACGCTCGGCGCAAGCTGGACGTGCTGCCTGAGTTCACCGGGTCGGCTGACTTTCTGCAGTTGGCGACGCTGTTCAAGCGGGTGAAGAATATTGCGACGGCGCTCCCGGACCGTCAGTTCGAGGCGGTCGAGGCAGGGGAGATCAGTCTGGTGGGTCGCGACGTGGAGCCGGCAGAAGAGCGACTCAGCGCGGAACTGGACAAGCGCCGGGCCAACATCGAGCGAGCGGTTGCCAGTGGCGACGACTACCGGGCGGCGTTCGCGGAGGCAGCACGGTTCGGACCCTCGGTGGATCAATTTTTTACCGACGTGCTGGTGATGGCCGACGACGACGACGTCCGGCTACGTCGTCTCTCGCTGCTGAAGCGACTTGAGCGTCTGATTTCTCGTTTGGCCGATGTGTCGGAGCTGGTCAGAGAACAGGATTGAGTACTGCGAATGGTGAAGAAGCGGCAGACGACGAAGGCGGCGAAGAAGACGGTGAAGAGGGCCACGACGAAGGTGGCCCGGAAGACGACGAAAACCACCACGCAGCCCGCACGCCGCTCAGCTCCAGAGTATGTGTATTCCTTTGGCGACGGCAAGGCCGATGGGGATCGCTCGATGCGCGATCTGCTGGGGGGTAAAGGGGCCGGATTGGCGGAGATGACCAAGGCCGGGCTTCCGGTGCCGCCCGGGTTCACCATTACGACCGACGCGTGCAATCTGTATTACGCGAACCGCCGGACGGTGCCGGCGGCGGTGGATGCGGAAATGCTCGAGCGACTCGGGGAGCTGGAACGGACGGCGGGCGCCTCGTTTGGGTCACTGACCGACCCCTTGTTGTTGTCGGTCCGATCGGGTGCCAAGTTCTCCATGCCGGGGATGATGGACACGATCCTCAACCTCGGTCTCAACGACGCGACCGCGGAGGCGCTCGGTCGCCAGACCGCCAACGGTCGGTTTGCGTTCGACAGTTACCGACGGTTCATCCAGATGTTCGGCAACGTCGTGCTCGATATGTCGAAGGACGTCTTCGAGGACGAGCTGATCGATGTCAAGCAGGAGCACGGCGTCATCCTCGATACCGAGCTGGGCGAAGGCGCGCTGCGAGAGGTCGTGGCGAAGTACAAGGGCCTGATCCGGGACAAGACCGGTCGTAATTTTCCCGAGACGCCGTTGGAGCAGCTGCGACTCGCGCGTGATGCGGTCTTTCGGTCCTGGAACAACCCGCGTGCGAAGGAATACCGTCGCATCTACGACATTCCGGATGAGATCGGCACGGCGGTGAGCGTGCAGTTGATGGTGTTTGGCAACACCGGCGACCGGTCCGCGACGGGCGTCGGGTTTACCCGGAATCCGGCCACCGGAGACAAAGAGTTCTACGGTGAGTTCCTCGTCAACGCGCAGGGTGAAGATGTCGTGGCCGGTATCCGAACGCCGCAGCCGATCGCGGAGCTCGAACGGATCATGCCGGTGGCCTACAAACAGCTGCGCAAAATCACCAGCCGGCTGGAGCGCCACTACAAAGACATCCAGGACTTCGAGTTCACGATTCAAGACGACCGACTGTTCATGTTGCAGACGCGGAGCGGCAAACGAACGGGTCACGCGGCGATCCGAATCGCCACGGATTTCGTCGACGAGCGTCTCGTCAGCGCCAAACGCGCCTTGTTACTGGTCGATCCCGGGGCGTTGGTGCAGTTGTTGGCACCGGTCTTCGAGCCAACCGCGTGGTCCCGAATCCCGGTCACGACGAAAGGATTGCCGGCATCGCCAGGCGCCGCCTCGGGCCAGGTGGTGTTCACCGCCGACGACGCGATCCGGTGGACGGCCACGGGCAAACGCGTGGTGCTGGTGCGCAAAGAGACGGTTCCGGATGACATCCATGGGATGTATGTCTCCGAGGGGGTGCTCACGGCGACCGGAGGGATGACCTCCCACGCGGCCGTCGTCGGGCGACAGATGGGCAAGCCATCGGTGGTCGGCGCCCCTATCCAGGTGGACGAAAAGCGCAAACGGCTGCAGATGGGAGACCTCGTGCTTGGCGAGGGCGATGACGTGTCTTTCGACGGGTTGACCGGTGAGGTCAAAGTCGGCTCGGTGACCAGCCAGCCGAGCGAGATTCTCCAGGTGGTGGCCGGAGACCTGCCCGCGTCCAAATCCGACATTTATCAGCGGTTCATGCGGGTGATGAAGTGGTCCGACCGGGTCCGTCGGCTTGGTGTCCGGGCGAACGCCGATCAGCCCGACCAGGCGAAGATCGCGCGCGCGTTCGGGGCTCGGGGGATCGGGCTGTGTCGCACCGAGCACATGTTCTTCGGTGAGGGCCGACTCGAGATTGTCCAGCGGATGATCCTGGCTGAGACGGAGGCTGATCGCCGGGCCGCGCTGCGAGAGCTATTGCCGTTGCAGCGGGCCGACTTTTACGGGGTGTTCAAAGTGATGCGCGGCGAACCGGTCACGATTCGCACCATCGATCCGCCGTTGCACGAGTTTCTGCCAAAACGTGAAGACCTGTTGGTTGACATTGCGCGTCTCGAGCTGTCCAAGCCGCGTTCGCGCAAGCTGGCCGACAAGCGTCGTCTGTTGCGCCGGGTGGAGCAGTTGCACGAGTTCAATCCGATGCTGGGGCACCGAGGCGTGCGTCTCGGGATCAGCTATCCCGAGATTACGGAGATGCAGACGCGTGCCATCATCGAGGCCGCGGCCCAATTGGCCCAGGAAGGCATCAAGGTGGTTCCGGAGATCATGATTCCGCTGGTCAGCGACGTCCGGGAGCTGCGTGACCAGCGCGCGGTCGTCGACCGGGTCGCGAACACAGTCATGACGGAACAGGGCGTCACGGTGAAGTATCTCGTGGGCACGATGATCGAGGTGCCGCGCGCCGCCGTCACGGCCGGGGCCATCGCCGCCGAGGCCGACTTCTTTTCGTTCGGCACGAACGACCTGACACAGATGGTCTTCGGCTTTTCCCGCGACGACGCGGCAAAGTTCCTGAAGCAATACCAGGCGCGCAAGATCATCGAACGAGATCCGTTCGCCAGTCTCGACGTGACCGGCGTCGGGGCCTTTGTGGAGATGGGCGTGCGCCTGGGACGCGAGGCGAAGCCGGGCCTGAAGGTGGGGGTGTGCGGCGAGCACGGGGGTGATCCCGCGTCGATTCGATTCTTCGATAGCGTGGGGCTGGACTACGTCAGCGCCTCGCCGTATCGCGTGCCGGTGGCCCGCCTGGCCGCGGCGCAGTCCGCGCTCGCGCTCGAGACCGCCGACTGACACTAACCAGAATTACCGCTGTGACGCGAGCATCCCGGATTACCCGGCTCTCGACCGAACTCGCGAACCAGATCGCCGCCGGCGAGGTGGTCGAGCGACCGGCATCGGTCGTCAAGGAGCTGGTCGAGAATGCGCTCGATGCCGGCGCGGCCCGGATTGGCGTGAGTGTCGAGCTGGGTGGGAAACGTCTCATACGGGTCGAGGACGACGGCGAGGGGATGACTCCGGCAGAGGCGGAGCTGGCGCTCGAGCGGCATGCGACCAGCAAGATCAGCCGGCTCGACGACCTGGCTGCGATCACGACGCTGGGGTTCCGCGGGGAGGCGTTGCCGAGCATCGCGTCGGTGTCTCACCTGTTGTTGCGGACGCGGGCGAGGGGCGAGTCGCGGGGTACAGAAATCCGAGTCTCCGGCGGTGTCGCGGTGTCGACCCGGGAGGTGGGCGCGTCCGAAGGCACCACCTTCGAAGTGACCGACCTCTTCTACAATGTGCCGGCGCGCCGGAAGTTTCTCAAGTCCGATGGCGCCGAGACCACCCAGGTTTCGCGGTTGGTCACCCAACTGGCGTTGGGACATCCGGCGGTCGGGTTCAGCCTGACCAGCGGCCGGCGACAGTTACTGCAGTGCCCTCCGGCGTCCAGTCTCGAGGAGCGGCTGTTTCAGCTCTACAAGGACCGCGACGACCTCGATGAGGACCGCAAGCAGGCCGCCGGGATTACCGTGACTGGATTCGTGGCGGCGTTGGCCGGTCCCGGCGAGGGGCCACGACGGGGGCCGCAGAACATCTTTGTCAACGGACGCGGGGTCAAGGATCGCACCATCGCGCACGCGATTGTCCATGCCTACAGCACCGCGACGATCAAAGAGCGGAGCCCCGAGGTGCATCTCTTTCTAGAGATGCCGCCCGACCGCGTTGACGTCAATGTGCATCCGACCAAAGCGGAGGTCCGCTTTCTGGAGCAGTCGCTGGTCCACGAGGTGCTGCGACGCGCCATCGGCGAGGCCCTCGAGCAGGGGCCGGCGCCGGAGATTGGCCTGGACCCCGTCGCACCGGGGGTGGGGCGTGCCGGGGGGATGGCGTCGGGCGTGGAGGTGACCTCCGCGGCTTCGGCCGTCGACCAAACGGGGTGGCGCCCGGTGTCAAGTCCCGGGGGTGGGGCCGCGGTCGGGTTCTCGCCCGATGGCGATGGCCAGCCGTTTCGCGATCTGGTGCGGGAGATGCGTCCGGCCGCGGTGGCGCCGGCCCCGGTGGTCGATCGTCCGTTGCAGCCGCTGGGCCAGTTTCGTGACACCTTCATTATCGCCATCGACGATGAGGGGATCGCGATCATCGACCAGCACGTGGCCCACGAGCGGATTCTCTTCGAGCAGGTCATGGAGCGGCTCACGACCGGAACTCTCGAGAGCCAGCAGCTCTTGATGCCGATGGTGATCGAGCTGCCCGCGGCCGAACGCCAGGCGCTGGCCGCGCACAGCGAGGCCCTCGCCCGGCTCGGTTTCGACGTCGAGGCGTTCGGGGGCGACAGTCTGCGGGTCGCGGCGTTGCCGGCCATCGTCGATCTGGCGGCGTGTGAAACCGCGCTCAGGGCACTCGCGCAAGACCTGGACGGACTCGACCAGGGGGCGGCGATCGACGAGGCGCTCAGACAGATGGCCGCCACCACGGCGTGCCACGCCGCCGTCAAGGCGAACGATCGCCTGACCCCCGAGAAGATGGCCTATTTGCTC
>Ga0066376_10000389_pt1 | contig 40251 bp, 38 predicted proteins | sample Knorr_S15_td_Bot_FD_77009 | JGI IMG/M metagenome (GOLD analysis project Ga0066376, IMG submission 77009) | Marine microbial communities from Southern Atlantic Ocean transect - Knorr_S15_td_Bottom_ad_5009_LV_A | ecosystem: Environmental > Aquatic > Marine > Oceanic | place: Southern Atlantic... | reverse complement strand
ATAGACGAATTCCAGTTATGCAAATTGGTGGCGACATGTATTGTGATACGCAGTGCATTTTTGGCGAGCTTGAAAAACGCTTTCCAGAGCCGACGTTTTTTCCCAACCAAGGTGGGGGTCTGCCTTTTGCTCTCTCTCGATGGACTGACGGGCCACTGTTTGATCTGGCGCTCCGCGTGGCATTTGCCCCGGTTGCAGAATCGCTGCCCCCCGCATTGGTTTCTGATCGTGCGCGCCTTTATCTTGGGCCAACGGGCAACTTCGCTGAAGAAGCCGAAGATCTCCCACACACGCTGGCCCAGCTTCGGCCCCAATTGGGCTGGTTGGAGAAACGCTTTGAAACGGGTCGCCCGTATGTCCTTGGGGATGTCCCCGGTCTTCCAGATCTTCTGGCATGGTTCATTGTCTGGTTCATATGCGAACGCTACGCATCAGCCGAGGAGTTCTTGTCTGAATTTCCACTACTGAACGCCTGGGCCGTACGCATGAAAGCCGTAGGCCATGGCTACCCCACCCCAATGTCTCCCAAAGATGCGCTCGATATCGCCAAAGACGCCCTGCCCGTGGGCGACGAACAATCCGACCCGAGAGATCCACAGGGCATTCAACCGGGAATGAACGCCTGCATCTCTCCTGTCACCGACAGTGGAGAAACGCCCATCAAAGGACAGGTCCGGTCAGTGAGCAAAGAGACCGTTTCTCTAACGATCAATAACAACCAGTGTGGTGAAATGGCAGTCCATTTCCCAAGGGTTGGTTACCGGTTAACGCTCATCGACTAGACCCAAGTCATGGCATCAGTCAATCTCAGCGCCATTGATCCCAGCGCATGACTTCGTCTAACGGCTTTCTGACTACAGTCCCGAACCGACCCAATGGGTAGCCTACGGGAATAAGACAAAATGCTGCCATGGTACTCGGCAAATTGAGCACCTCAGCAACTGCCTGCTGATCCCGTAACGCCAGAGTGGTCGGCGTTGCACCCAACCCCAATGCCCTGGCTGCCAGGAAGAGATTCTGAACACCTGGCCATATGGATCCACCGCCGCGACTCATCATTGTGTCATTCACTGACTCTCCAAAGTCCATACACGCTATAACAATCGCCGGTACCGACGCCATGTGCTCCATCTGCCAGATAACCGCATCCAGCATTCTCGAACGCTTTTCCTTTGATTGATGCGCTAACGCATCAGGCCTTGTTTCCTTCGGCCCGATATAACTTTCGACCCCCTTTCTATTTAACTCAGCCAGATCTTTCTTGACGTCAGCATCAGTGACCACCAACCAACGCGCCATTTGCCTATTGGAACCAGAAGGCGCCTGGTTAGCCGCCCCGACCAACTCAACCAACAACTCCGTGGGCACCGGTTTCTCATCGAGGCGCCGCATCGAGCGGCAGTTGTAAATCACATCAAATATATCCATCGCGTTATCACTCGGATCAGTAAAATGTTGTAAGCCAAAGGGTCATTGTCTGACTGCTAGATTGGTCTGTATTTATCAGTCGGCTGCACCGAAATTGTACCGAACACCGCTTTACTCGTGTTCATTTTGGGTGATTCATGGGCTGCAGGCACCTAACACTCCATAAAAGGAGACCGGGAACGAGCAACTGCTATAACACGTTGGGCTGGTTTCACTGCCAGTGGCTTGCCGGTCGATGGCTCACAAACTCGAGCAGTCGGGTAAATGCTATAAGTACCTCGGTGGCACAAAGAAACACCCATGGAGCCAACCCTGACACTGAGCCACTGATGAAAAATTTGTTAAATAAATGACTACAAAAAACCACTTTGAGATTCGGTCGTGATCCATCCGTTTCGAATAGACGTTCCTGATAAAACCCTGGAGAAGATTCGCACGCAAGTCGCGGATTACCCCTGGCACGAAATGCCAGATGACGGTGGCTGGGCTTACGGCACCCATCTTGGTTATATGAAGGAATTGTGCGCTTACTGGGTAAATGAATTCGACTGGCGAAAACAGGAAGCCGCGATTAACCGCTTCTCTCACTTCATTGCTCCAGTGCAGGGAATCGACCTGCATTTTATTCAAGAGAAAGGCGATGGGCCCTCGCCCCTGCCGTTGATTATTAGCCATGGCTGGCCCGGCAGCATCGTCGAATTTCTGGACATCATCCAACCACTGGCTCACCCGCAGCGATTTGGTGGGAGTGAGGATGATGCTTTCGATGTCATCGTACCGTCCTTGCCGGGGTTTGGGTTCTCAGGCCGCCCGGGGCGACCGATCGGCCCACGCAAAATGGCCGAGCTCTTCAACAGATTGATGATCGACGTCCTGGGATACTCGAACTACCTGGCACAAGGAGGAGATTGGGGCGGCGCCATTTCAAGCTGGCTTGGTTTCGAGCACGCACCTGCCTGCCAGGCTATTCATATCAACATTTTGACCATGCGCCATCCCGATGGCCCGCACGGTCCTGAAGAAGAAGCCTGGGCAGTTCAATTTGAGCGCGATCAGTTGCTGGAAGACGGCTATCGGACACAGCAGGCCACCAAACCACAGACCTTAAGTTACGCAATGATGGATAGCCCGGTCGGTGTGGCTGCCTGGATTATTGAGAAATTTAACTCGTGGTCAGATACCGATGGCGACAACATTGAGAGTGCGCATACGAAGGACTCTCTACTAACGAACATCATGGTCTATCTTGTCACTAAAACCTTCAACACTGCCTCTTGGATCTACTATGGAAGACGGGAGGAAGGTGGCCGTCTATTATCGACGGACAATCGACGCGTCGAAGTGCCCACTGCGGCCGCGCTCTTCCCAGCGGAACTCCTCGCTTGGCCACCGCGATCTTACGTAGAACGACTCTACAATATTACCCACTGGTCGGAGATGCCGCGCGGCGGTCATTTTGCGGCGCTAGAGGAGCCTGAGTTGCTCATCGACGATATCCGCGCTTTCGCTCGCACCCTGCGTTGATCGATCGACAGCGCAATTGAAAAACCTCCTTGGTTATAAGTCCGTGCGCCAATCTTCCAACACAGACCTCCCCTTCCCTGAATTTCGAATCATCAACAAAACGCGTATGGAGCCCGACATGCATCATTCAGCTAACTGGTATTTTGATTTCATCTCGCCGTTTTCTTATCTTCAGTTCAAAACTTTTCAGCGCCTACCCGATTCTCTTGATGTGCGCTTGGTTCCAATCTTATTCGCTGGCCTGCTCAATCACTGGGAGCAAAAAGGCCCCGCAGAAATTCCAAGAAAACGAACAGACACGTATCAGTATTGTCACTGGTATGCCGAACGACATGGCATCCCCTTCACAACGCCCCCGGCTCACCCATTTAACCCACTTAAATCTCTACGTCTTGCCATCGCACTAAACACAACTCACGAGGTGGTGGACCTGATTTTTAATTACATCTGGGGAGAAGGGAAAGATGTGCATACCGAGGAGGGGTTCCATGGACTCACGCTCGAAGCGAACCTCCCGAATGCTAACGACTTAATTTCTTCTGCCTCCGTCAAAGATGTCCTACGTCAGAATACCGAACAGGCCATCGCCCTCGGTATTTATGGTGTTCCCACGTTTACCATTAACAACACACTTTTTTGGGGACTCGACAGGACAGACATGATGCTTGATTACCTTGAGAACCCGAACGTATTAACAACCAGCGAAATGCGACGACTCTCGACTTTGCCCAAAGCGGTAGAGCGACACCTGTAAGGCGTGATCGATTGGACCTTAGACAACGCCATCGGATAAGAAGTCAACCGATCTCCTCTTTAACCTCGCCAAGCAAAGACCACAAAAAAATCATCCATTCAAAACGACGGACCACTGAATCACTTCCGTAGAGATCTCTTACCAATTGACGCCAGTCCGCTCCCTGCCATTCATCAGCCGCTGCCACTGACTTCCAATGATAAACACCACCGCCTAGACCAGCATCAGCATCGTAGATGCAACTCTTTCGAATCAGTTCCCTGACGTTTCTCCACTTGTCAGTTGTCTCCTCATAGTTTTTATGAGTTCTTCTCGTGTCATCTCCTCCGGCAACTGAAACGTAATCACCTCGATCAACAGGGGACTCCTCCTTCCGTTCTGTCATTCTCTTCAGTGTTAATGCACATCATTATTGCCGAGGGTGAGCGCGAACCCCTGACCATCACTAGACAGTCCACGTCGTCGATCTTCTTCAGACCTCTCGAACCAACAACAGGGTGTCACCCTGGTAGCGCATTAGTTGATGCGTTGGGGCGGGATGGCGCGCGATCTCGGTGTATCCCAAACGTTTGTAAAACTCCACCGCTGACGTATTGTCAGAAAAAACAGCCAGGCATGTCCTGGAAAAGCGGTTAATTCGAGTATCGTTATGTGCCTGTGTCATAAGCGCCTCGCCCACACCCAAACCGCGAAACTTGGAATAAACAGCTACCGCCCTCACGTAGTAACCTTCTTCACAGCCGACCTCGTTGAACAGTGCTCTAAAAGGCGTCAAGAGACCCTGACGATCCTCTCGCAGCCAAGGATTAGGCGGTTCCCCATCAAACAACGCTAACGAAAAAGCGTTTAGTCCACCCACAACTTGTCCTTCATATTCGGCAATCCAACAATTGACTAGCGCCGTAGACGCCCCTACGCGAGAGAACAATCGTTCGATAACCCGCTTGGCCCCCTGTCCCGGTATAGCGTCATGATAAATCGCCTCCATCACACCACCGGAGGCCACCATCAGCACATACGCGAGGTCAGAAATATCGCATTCAGTGGCCGATCTAACCCTAACACCCGTCGTCATCTTGTTATCACATTGATCACCATAACAAACACTCGCCAGAGCACTCACAGAAGAGATCTGATATCACCACTATGTTCATATCGACACTCTCCAGGCCAACTGCGTTCCGCCAATAAACGATCTAGACCGGCGATAAACCTCTGACCTAATGACCCGGCTTGAGCTAATTCTTATACCTGACGGCCACGCGATACTCTCTCTACTTACTCAGATCGTTTTAATGTTTTATGTATAAATAGGACTGTCCAAACACTTCAAACCATACTCACAAGCCCTGACATATCCAGCAGGTTAGGCCGCATTGAGCATAACCCCAACACTGTGCACTACCGTATATTGCCACCCACCTATCGTACAGGCTTCGGCGAAACCACTCCCATGGCTAACTAGTCCTTAACAACAGGCGCCAAAAAGCGCTCCAGTTCATAGAGAAATTCCCGTGGTTTTTCGCCGTGAAGCCAATGCCCCGCTCGAACAATGGTCCGAATGGCTGAACGCGGAAACATTTTTCGAATTACCGACTCGTGCTTAGATTGAACAGACTTGGAATCACCACCGCGCACAAAGAGTGTCGGACCGGAATAACAACCTGGTAACACGGGAAAGTCCGCCAGCATCGTCATATTGTCGGCGAGCGCTTGAAGATTGATGCGCCATACGTAGCCCGTTTCCCGACGAATTAGATTTTGAAGGAGAAAGCGCCGCAAACTGGCATCTGGAATGTCAAAAGACAATGCCATCTCCGCATTCCGCCGACTCCTCACCGCTGCGAGATTCAGGTTGCGCAATGCACGTACGACGCTGGTATGACGGGTATCTGTTGTCACTGGGGCTATGTCAACGACAACAAGCGCCTTAACCAGAGCCGGATAACGCACGGCCAACACCATCGCCACCTTGCCACCCATACTGTGGCCTAGCAGGATTGGGTTTTCTAATTGGTGCTGTTCGATGAACTGCTTGACGTCGTCAGCCATGTCTGCGTAATCCATCGTGTCGTGCCATGGCGAAACACCGTGATTTCTAAGATCAACCCGATCAACGGAATAAGACTTCGTTAAACACTGTGCAATAGACCCCCAGTTGGTCGATGAACCAAACAAACCATGCAGGATAATAAGAGGTGGTCCATATCCAGTCCGCTCAAAAGCCAAAGTAATATCACTCATCATGGTTAACCTCATCTACAAAATCTGCCCCGCATCAATTTGGGAAAAAGCCAAAACACGCGGTATTTTTGAAGGATGGGGCATCGACCTCATTGATGGCTACATTCACTTCTCTACTGCCGAACAGGTTGCGCAGACGGCTGCTCGTCATTTTGTCGGGCAACGCGATTTGGTCTTAGTCACTGTGGATGCTACTCATTTGTCCATCACCTGGGAACCAGCGAGAGACGGTGACCTGTTTCCACACCTTTATGACACTCTACCCATGACGGCCATTATCCGAGTTATCCGCATTCCAGTTGACCACAACAACCAGCATGCGTTTCCAGGTGAAATCCCGATATACCCGTAACAGCAAACGCGGCAAAACTGCTTTGGATATCGTAGTCACTCTTATGGTAGGTTGTCGGTTGGGCCCCATTACTATTGATCCGACAATTTCCGATTGTGGACTGTGATCTCCTGATTACCGGCGATCTATTGATCGACCCCTTATCCGGGTTTAAGGGACACGGTCAGATTGCCATCGCGAACAAACGAATTGTCGCTTTTGGACCAGCTTCGGCAGACTGGAATGCCCGCCAGGTGCTCGACACCACGGGACAGATTGTTTGTCCTGGCCTCATTGATCTGCATGTACATGCCTACGAATGGGTCACCAATTTCGGGTTACCGGCAGATGATGCCGGCATCCATTCAGGCGCGACCACGATTGTTGACCAAGGCAGTGCCGGTGCGTGGACTGTCGGCGGATTTAAAGGACATATTGCCGACCACGCTAAAACCGATGTGCGTAGTTTTGTGTCTGCCAATCTGGCAGGTGCATTGCGAGGTGGTATGGAAGGAACCACCCTGCACAGCCCAGACATGACACGAGTCGACGAGATTGTGCGTGTTGCTAACGAGTATCCCGGCTTTGTTAAAGGTATTAAATCCCACGCAGAATCGGGCGGACTCTCACACTGGGGAACAACGGTTCTGGAAATGGCGTTGGTTGCCGCTGACCAGGCTGATTTACCTATCTACGTGCACACCGGTGAGTTATTCCCTGTTAATGAGGCCACCCGGCCAGGTGCCGAGACAGTACTAAAAAAAGCCGTTTCACTGCTGCGCCCCGGCGACACCTTAGCCCATGTTTACAGTGCGATGCCCGATGGGATCATGGGCCAAAGTCAATCTATTCCACCGGCAGTGTTCGAAGCCCTCGAGAAAGGTATCCACTTTGATATCGGGTATGGACTGAACTTCAGCTATGACATTGCATCGCGCATGCTGGAAGCCGAGATTGTTCCCCACACTATCAGTAGCGATGTACACGCGGACTTCAACGGCTACCATGACGACAGCAAACTTGATTACAGCCTTTGTGGGGCGATGACACGTCTATGGGGTCTTGGCATGGCTCTGGAACAGGTAATTGCGCGTACTACCTATCACCCGGCCCAATTGATTCGCGAAGAAAATGAAATCGGCACACTGGCGGTCGGCTCTCGTGCCGACATTACGATACTCAATTGCGAACAGGGACCATGGACGCTGTCAGATGGGCAAGCAGAAACCTTAACCGTGGACCAACGACTGATTCCAGCCTGGGTAATCCGGGCCGGTGAGCTCATCGAACCGAACCGACGACTGTTGCGCGATGTCTGTCACCCACTATCGACTGCGGGCAATGGATAGCGGCTTCGAGCACCTTCCCCAATAACATCGTGGTTGAAAATCACCACACAGGGTGGGCACAGTCCTATCTATTACATCAATCAGGATGAAATCTATGCAGTCGCTGGGACTGGTACCCGCACTCGACCTGGAGACGCTCGATGATCTGAAACGTGTCGTCGACGCCACCTGTGATATCGACGAGGTCGTCGAATACAAACTGGGAATGCACGCGGTGCTTCATATCGGCCTTTTCAATGCCGTTAAGGCCATTCGGGAGTTCACCGAAAAGCCCGTCATCTATGATCATCAGAAAGCTGGAGCAGACATGCCCGACAGCGCCGGCGGATTTGTTCGAATCTGCGAACAGACCGGGATCAGCGGGCTCATACTCTTCCCGGTGGCAGGCCCTACAGCGGTGCGGGAGTTTGTTACCCACAGCCTAAACGCTGGTCTCGACCCGGTTGTTGGCGGTCATATCCCAGTACCCGACTACGCTATCAGCGGCGGGGGTTATCTGGCTGACGATACCGTCGACCGCATCATGTCGCTTGCTGCAGGCCTCGGGGCAACGCATTTTGTCCTCCCGGCTAACGAACCTGAGAATATCCAACGACGCAGCGAATGGTTGCTTACACACGTCATTGAACCAGTGCTTTACGTCACTGGCATCGGCCCACTGGGCGGCTCCATCACAGAATCCTTCCAGGCCGCCCAGGGGATTGCGACACGGCGGGCAATCATCGGTCGTCGTATCTGCGCTGCGGATGACCCCCATGCGGCAACCCAAACTCTAGCTGACGAGATGAATCGTTTTTCCTGAAAAACAAACGCTATTTTCGCTAATTTGCTTTGACTACCTGAAATGACTAATCAGAACCCGCAATACCCTGTGCCAACAGGCACCCATCACTTCACACCACGCGAGTTAGATTTTGACAAGATGGGTGGCCTGGCTCCTTTTGTTCTCCAGCACGCTTATACCCACGAAGTCTTGATGGTGGGATTCCTTAATCAGCAGGCGTGGGAAGCTTCTTGTAAAACCGGCATTCTCACTTTATATCGCCGGACGCTAAATCGCGTCTGGGTCATGGGAGAAGACGATGGCCAGTTCGTGGCTATTTGTCGAGTTAAAGTCGATTGCGACAATGACACTGTATTGTTCGAAACCACGGCCGACTTTCCCATCTGTGGTCACGGCTTCAAGAGCTGTTTCTACACAGAACTTCCTGTCCCCGTCGATCACTAAGCTAGAAAAGACTGCACGCTCATCACCGCAATAGCGCCTACCAACAAGAACAGTAACGGACTCCAACGGCTGTAGGTGAGTCGCCCCATCCAGAAACGCGCGGGACTGATATACCCGAGACGACGCAGTTCATCCATCAACAACGGAAACGCCAGCACTGGCGCACCCGCGAAGGATAAGCTCGCCTTTGAAATGCGATCACTTCGATATTCACCCGGTAACTTCTCATTCGCTACCCCGGCCAGCATATTGGGTTCAAACTCAACATCTAAGACATCGCAAAGTTTCCGCAATACAGTTTGTGGATTTTTAACCAACTCCTCATAACGAACCGTCACTGTATTCGCATGGTAACGTTCAAGGTAATCCATGACTTGTACCGAGTACCGCCACCGCGCGCAGGCATGCGCTAATTGTTGCGTGGTTCTGGCCAACTTTGACCGCACACAGGTTCTGCCATCACGCAGAATAAATATAACAATGACATCGGAAAGATACCCTTCAAACAAAATCTTCAGCACATCAACCTGGCCGGGGTTAGCAAAGTTCTGATCCTCGAGCCCATAGATTTGTTCCGTCGTGATCTTGTTACCCCACGCCACGGCCGAATGTTGCGCCGCATCGTTATCACACGCCGCACGAAATTGCGCTGAACGAACCTGCGCCAGATCCTTCCGAATGTCAGCCGTGGGAACCCCTAATCCATGCCCCATGAGGCATTCAACCGTGTGTCGTTCGAGTCCAACCTCCAGTCGAGAATGCGCGTCCAGCAACCCCATCAACAAACTGGTGCCCCCGCGCCCTGCCCCGACAATAAGAAACCTAAGACGGCTGTCGGCCATAGTGGTGTAATACCAATTCAGGGCAACCGATCGCACAAGTACAGATGACTGATCAGCAAATACATTGTGGGGTCGATCAATGTCATGTGCCAATACCAAATAAAGAGGAAAGACGGCCACGAGATTGCAGTTCGTTGATATCAATAGACTCCAGCTGATTCGAATATCGCGCAGCGGCATCCAGCACTCGCGGCAATAAATCCACATCACCGGCCGTGTTCAAGAAAATTTCTTTCCTCCCAAGCGCCCAATGAACCGATTGATCAATCTCCCATGGCTGGTCTAACGGCTGGTACCAGGTGTTGTATGTCTCTTCCCTTCCAGCCCAAGGACCCCGAGCAATGGCCTTTATGGTCTGAACCGCAACCCCCCGTTCACGACAGGTCGACAATAACCATTCAAACTCACGTGAGTAACGCTCATTTTGCTGCATCGAAGGCGTGTACGGTAACAAGACACTATCAAAATCAAATCGTTCGAGACTACGGCGATGCATCGCGGCGATCGTCCAGCCGTGTCCAGTAACCCCAATAAAGCGAACAAGACCCTCTTCACGCGCCTCAATCAGCGCCTGCAACGCACCATCGTCAGCCATCGCTGTATCCCATTCGTCAGGATGGTACAACGCGTGCATCTGAATCAGATCGACCTGATCTACCCGCAGCCGCTCAAGCGAGCGATGTAATTCAACCTTAGCTTGTGCGTAAGTTCGCTGCCGCGTCTTAGTTGCTAAAAAGAACAGGTCGCGATGCGCCGGCATCCAACGGCCTACCCGTTTTTCAGAATCGCCGTAGGCAGGTGCGGTATCAATATGATTCACCCCATACTCAAGCAACACATCCAGGGTTCTATCGGCGACCGACTGGCTTACGTTCTTAAGGGCTGCTGCACCGAATATGGTCGCAGTGCTCCAGTGACCTGTCCGCCCGAAAAGACGCTTTTCAATCATCCGATCATTCTCTAGCCATGAAACACCCGTCATTATAACGAGCCGTTCTGCGCACGGATGTTCGACTCTACACAGGCCTCCTGTCGGTATGTGCTATCGCCAGTTTCACGCATTCCTCGAAACACTCCACACGAGGAGCCCCGAACAGACCCCTCAATTACCCCAATCCACCGGGCACTGTGTATAATTTTCCCCCCCCGGCCGAAACTGACCGACATGAACCGAAGGCCAGGGTAGAACAAACTCTATTTTGGGGAGAACTCTGATGAGGAAAGTATTTCTGGCTTTGGCAGCGGCGACGCTGCTTACCGGCCAAGCCGTAGCCGATGACGTTAAGATCGGAATTATTCTAGGTTTTACCGGGCCCATTGAATCGCTGACACCGGCCATGGCGGCAGGGGCTGAACTGGCGATATCGGAAGTGAACGACAGTGGTTCCTTTATGGGCGGATCAAAAATCGAGGTGGTCCGTGGTGATTCCACCTGCATCGATTCTGCGGCGGCAACGGCTGTGGCCGAACGCCTGATTACATCTGACAAAGTCAACGCCATTATGGGTGCCGACTGTTCAGGCGTCACGACGGCTATTCTGCAAAATGTTGCCATGGCTAATGGCGTTGTCATGATCTCGCCCTCTGCCACATCGCCGGCACTCTCAACGGTTGCAGATAACGGGCTCTTTTTCCGGACGGCCCCCTCAGACGCTCGTCAGGGACAGGTGGTCGCGGCCATATTAAAAGATCAAGGTTACAAATCAGCAGCAATCACTTACACCAACAATGACTACGGCAAAGGTCTTGCTGACAGCATTGAAACCAACTTCAAAAAGGTCGGTGGAAAAGTCACGATTAACGTCTCACATGAAGACGGCAAAGGTGACTACGGTGCCGAAGTCGCGGCATTGGCTCAGGCAGGTGGAGAAATTCTGATTGTAGCGGGTTATCTTGATCAAGGTGGTAAAGGCATCATCCAGGCATCCCTCGACACAGGCGCATTTGACGTGTTCTACCTGCCCGACGGCATGATCGGCGACAGTCTGCCAGCTGCCATTGGTGACGGTCTAAATGGATCAATTGGTGATGTGCCAGGAACGGATAGTCCGGGTGCAGCGACGTTTGAAAAAATGGCGAGCGCAGCGGGCTTTAAGTCAGGTCCCTTCGCACCGGAATCCTACGACGCTGCGGCGTTGATCATCATGGCTATGCAGGCGGCCAATTCAACCGATAGCCAGGCGTTTAAAGGTAAGGTCATGTCTGTTGCTAACGCACCTGGTCAGAAAATCTTTCCCGGTGAACTCGGCAAAGCACTCAAGATCATTGCTGGTGGCGGTGAGGTTGACTACGTTGGTGCCTCTGCCGTGGAATTAATCGGGGCTGGCGAATCAGCTGGCAACTATCGAGAAATACTTGTTAAAGGCGGCAAGAACACAACCGTTCGTTTCCGCTAACCCACCCAAAGAAACGGTCCGGGTATTCCCGGGCCGTTTCGCTTTCGACGCTGCCACCGTGATTGTTGTCGAACACCTCCACAAACAGTTTGGGGGCATTCACGCAGTCAACGATGTATCCCTAACTGTTGAGCAAGGCACCATTACCGGCCTCATCGGACCGAATGGTGCGGGCAAAACCACCCTGTTTAATGTGATTGCGGGCGTCTACCCTCCCACCGCCGGCCACATCTATTTGGAAAACGAGGAGATTACTGGCCTTAAACCCCACCAACTCTTCGCTAAAGGGCTGTTACGCACCTTTCAGATTGCCCACGAATTTGCGACGCTGACGGTGCAGGACAATCTCATGATGGTCCCTGCAAACCAGCCGGGAGAACGACTCATTGATACGTGGCTTCGCCCCAGGACTGTGCACGATCAAGAACTGGCTATACGAAAACAAGCAGATGAAGTCATCGATTTCCTTGAACTGACATCAGTCGCGAACGAATTTGCAGGCAACCTCTCCGGCGGCCAGAAAAAGCTACTCGAACTGGGGCGAGCCATGATGGGGCAAGCCAAGATCATCTTTCTCGACGAAGTAGGTGCCGGCGTAAACCGAACCCTCCTCAACAGGATTGCTGATGCCATCTTGCGACTCAATCAGGAACAAGGGTACACCTTCTGCATGATCGAACATGACATGGAGTTCATCAGCAAACTGTGTGATCCGGTCATCGTCATGGACGAAGGTGGAGTACTGACGAGGGGTTCCGCGCAGGAGGTTATGGCGAATGACTCCGTTATTGAGTCTTATCTTGGTGCTGGCCGTAAGACACGTAACACCCATCAATGAGTTTTCTAATTGGCAAGGAGATGTCTGCCGGCTATGGAGGAACCGACATCCTTCACGCCTGCACCATTGGCGTGGAGCAAGGCGAAATCGCGGTTGTGGTGGGCCCAAACGGCGCCGGTAAATCCACTGCGATGAAGGCGGTGTTCGGCATGCTGCCTTTGCGGGAGGGAAGCGTTTTGATGGGCGACAGGGACATTACCCACTTAAAACCACAAGAGCGAGTACGCAACGGAATGGGCTTCGTTCCTCAAAACAACAACGTCTTTACCTCGCTCACAGTGCAAGAGAACCTAGAAATGGGCGCTTTTATTCGGCGGGATGATTTCTCCGATACCCTAACCCAGGTCTTTGACCTCTTTCCTGTCCTAAAAGAAAAACGCAGCCAAGCAGCCGGAGAACTCTCAGGAGGACAACGCCAACAGGTGGCGGTAGGCCGCGCACTGATGACCCAACCCCAGGTTTTGATGTTGGATGAACCGACCGCCGGCGTGTCGCCCATCGTGATGGACGAACTGTTTGATCGAATTATTGAAATAGCCCGATCAGGCATTGCTATCCTAATGGTAGAACAAAACGCCAAACAAGCGCTTAGCATCGCCGACAAGGGGTACGTTCTGGTACAGGGCAGCAATCGATATACCGATACGGGTAGCGCATTACTGGCAAACCCAAACGTTCGTAAAGCATTTCTTGGCGGCTAGTCAGGTGACAGATTTTCTTAACGTACTGGCACTGATGAGTAACTTTGCCATCGTTCCAGGACTTGCCTACGGGAGTCAACTGGCACTGGGCGCGCTTGGCGTCACCCTGGTTTACGGGGTACTGCGGTTTTCCAACTTTGCCCACGGTGAAATTATGTCGTTCGGGGCGATGGCGACGATACTGGTAACCTGGGCGCTGCAAGCAAGGGGCATCAACCTGGGACCACTGCCAACGGCACTATTGGCCCTTCCAGTGGGCATTGCAATCACGATTGGCCTGTGCCTGGTCACTGATCGATTGGTATACCGTTATTACCGGCAAGCAAAGACACAGCCGGTCACTTATCTCATCGTTTCCGTCGGTCTAATGTTCTTACTCGGCGGCCTGATTCGCTTCATCATCGGTCCGAACGATCAGGTATTTAACGACGGCACCCGTTTCATCTTGAAGGCTGGAGCCTTCAAGGCAATGACAGGCTTAGATCAAGGTCTTGCCATCAAAACCTCACAAAGCATTACTGTTGTCACTGCCGTGATCATTGTATGTGTTCTGTTCTGGTTTCTTAATAAGACTCGAGCCGGAAAATCGATGCGCGCCTATTCCGATAATGAAGACCTGGCACTACTTTCAGGAATTAACCCGGAACGTGTGGTCATGGTTACCTGGATCATCACTGGCGCCCTGGCATGTATCGCGGGAACACTCTATGGCTTGGACAAAAGTTATAAGCCATTTACGTTTCTTCAATTACTGTTACCGATTTTTGCCTCTGCTATCGTAGGCGGGATTGGCAATCCTTTTGGAGCAATTGCAGGAGGGTTTGTTATTGCTTTTTCTGAATTATTCGTGACGTTTGCATATAAGAAAGTACTGGCCTATCTACTACCCAGTGGGTTTGCACCCGACGGACTTGTTCAACTTCTATCTACCGACTACAAATTTTCCGTCTCTTTTATGATCCTGGTCATTGTGCTCCTGATAAAACCGACCGGGTTATTCAGTGGGCGAACGTTATGACCCCACGAGCAAAACATTTGTCGTTGTTTGGCATGATGGCGCTACTACTGATCATGGTGGGTACGCTACAAAGTTGGAACGTCGCATTGACGATTCTCAATCTCTGCCTCATTTCAGCCATCATGACCCTCGGAGTCAACATTCAATGGGGATATGCCGGTCTCTTCAACGCCGGCGTGATGGGTTTTACGGCGCTTGGAGGACTTGCCGCAATCGTCATCTCCGTGCCACCCGTGCCGGAGGCTTGGCAAGCAGGCGGGAGTCGCACGATGCTTGGCCTATGCTTCGGCGGCATCTCGATCGGCATAGCAGTCGTTACTTGGCTCAAAACGGCGAATTGGGGGAAAAAACGCTATTGGTTGACTGGCGCAGTCGTCATCGCTGGCTATGCTGTCATGCGGGTGACTGTCGATCCTGGAATCGCGGCTATCGAGGCGGTGGAACCGGCTAAAACTGGCTTCCTTGGCGGATTTGGACTTCCTATTTTATTTTCGTGGCTAGTCGGTGGCGCCTTCGCTGCGGGCGCCGCCTGGGTAGTAGGAAAAATCGCGCTCGGGTTGCGATCCGATTACCTCGCCATCGCCACCCTCGGCATCTCCGAGATCATCATCTACTTCCTAAAAAACGAAGATTGGCTGACGCGTGGCGTCAAGAATGTCAATGGATTACCACGACCAGTACCCTATGAAATAGACCTTCAGGGTGCGGTATGGGTTCAGACGTGGGCAGAACGACTCGGTATACCCGTGATCGAGGCATCATCTATCATCGTAAAATTGAGTTATGCGGCACTCTTCCTTAGCGTACTGCTGGTCGTCTTTTGGTTGTCCGAGACCGCGCTAAAATCCCCTTGGGGTCGAATGATGCGTGCCATTCGTGATAACGAAATCGCGGCCAGTGCCATGGGGAAGGACATCACCTGGCGGCATCTCCAAGTGTTTGTCCTAGGATCCGCCGTTGTCGGTATAGCCGGCGCCATGTTGACAACGCTTGATGGTCAATTCACGCCCGCATCTTACCAACCACTACGATTTACTTTTCTCATCTGGGTTATGGTGATCGTCGGCGGATCAGGCAACAACCTCGGCTCAGTAATCGGTGGTTTCGTTATCTGGTTCTTCTGGATCGAAGCGGAGCCAATCGGTCTTGCATTGATGGATCTCATCACAGCGGGCATGGACCCCGACAGTGCGCTTCGTCACCATTTAATGGAAAATGCCGCGCATATGCGCCTGATGACCATGGGCCTTGTCCTGTTACTAGCGCTTCGATTCGCGCCGCAGGGACTCATCCCGGAAGGAAAACGGTAACCAAGCCGACATTGATCTGCCCGCGACCGACCCACGGCCACCTCTTACCACGCAATTGTTGGTTAAATACATCACAGATCACTGAACTCATGCCAAACCGATGAAATTTCATCTCGCCATCAATATGGAACGCCTCTCTCCGGAGGTCGACATGCCCACCGTCGAACGTCATACCCTCGATATGGTGAAAATGGCCGATGAAGGTGGCTTTTATATTGTCTGGGCCGCCGAGCATCACGCGCTTGAAATGACTATTGCGCCCAATCCTTTTCAAATACTGACCTGGTGGGCCGCACACACTTCACGAATCCGTCTAGGCACCGGCGTTGTCGTCGCGCCGTACTGGCACCCGATTAACGTCGCCGGCGAAGCCGCCCTGCTCGATATTTATAGCGATGGCCGACTCGAGTTTGGGATTGGCTCCGGCGCCTATCAAAGAGAATTCGATCGCATGCATCCCAATCTTAAACAGTCAGAAGGTTACCGCTACATGCAGGAAATGCTGCCCGCGGTTAAAGCGCTGTGGGCTGGGGACTATGCTCACGATGGTGAATTCTGGTCATTTCCAACGGCCACATCCGTCCCTAAACCTTTACAACAACCCCACCCACCGGTGTGGGTTGCCGCACGGGCTCCCGTCACCTATGACTACGCGGTAAAACATGGCTGCAATATCATGTCCTGGCCGCTTACTCGGCCGATGACTGAAGTCGAGACTTATCTGCAACGTCTTGAAACCGCACTCGAGGAGAACCCTGGAAAATCGCGACCCATCTTTTCGGCCATGCGGCATACCTGTGTCTACGATTCAGCGGACCAATGGACAGTTCCGGTAGAGGCAGCGATAAGACAGCTTGGACAGTTTGAAAACCTGTTCAAAAACAGGGGTGGTGTCGACAACGGCTTCCCGGCAGCGATTGATCTTGCCTCCGTGGCAAACCGGAATGAATATGACCGACAGATGCTGCACGACAATCTACTCTTCGGCACACCTGATGGAGTCATTCAAAAACTAAACCAATACAAGGACCTGGGCGTCGATCACTTCATCTATTACGCAAGTCTTGGCCTCGGGCTCAAAGAACAAAAACGCTCGCTAGAACTCTTTATAGAAAAAGTCATACCTGAGTTTGACCACACCGACTGACGCTGCGCGGTTGTCGCTACCCACTACGGGTAGAGATCGCTTCAGCGTCCACCACTCACCTCCAGAATAGCACCGGCGCAGTAAGTGGCTTCGTCACCTAACAGCCACACAATGGCAGACGCGACCTCCTCTGGTTCCGCCGCTCGACCCATAGGGATCGATGGCGCATTGCGGTGCGCTCGTTCCGGATCACCTGCTGCTGCATGCAATTCAGTATTGATCATGCCGGGGGCAACTGCATTTACCCGTATACCCTCGGCGGCTACTTCACGCGCGAGTCCAACAGTCCAAACATCGACAGCGCCCTTGGACGCTGCATAGTGAACAAATTCATTGGCACATCCGATGCGCGGTGAAATTGATGATACGTTCACAATCACTCCACCGTCACCGCCGCGCTTGGTCGACATCCGTCGAACTGCCTCTCGAGAGCAGATCATCGTCGCTAACACATTCAGTTCAAGCACAGATTTCATCGCTTCACTGGACATATCCTCGACACGGGTGATCTTACCTGTGGTGCCGGCGTTATTCACCAGCGCCGTGACGGCGCCCAGTTGATCTTCCGCCTGCTTAAACAAGCGCATGACATTCACTTCCTTAGCGACATCCGCCTGAATGGCGATGGCTTTTCTTCCGCACTCACGAATCTCGTTAACTACTTGGGTAGCAGCGCCTCGATTGGCAACATAGTTCACCGCAACATCCCACCCGGCCTTCGCAGCCGCAATTGCCGTCGCAGCGCCAATACCGCGACTGGCACCGGTAACAATGCAAAGGCCACGGGTCATGATTCGACAACTCCTGAGCGTTCCACCATCGCGTTGAGCAATACATTACAACCTGCCTCAAGATGTTCTGGTTTGGCACTCTCCGCTTCATTGTGACTAAGACCACCCGCACAGGGAACAAATATCATCGCGGTCGGTGCGACGGAACAGACCTGACAGGCATCGTGACCCGCACCCGAGACGATGTCCTGGTGAGGGTACCCCAGCGTCGCAGCCGCCTCTCGAACCGACGCAATGCAATCGCTGTCGAAGACCACCGGAGGTTTGTACCAGATATCATCGACATTGATCATCACACTGCGCGCTTCGGCAATCGTCGCCGCACTGTCTCTGAGCGCACCATCCATTTCGGCCATCATTCGAGCGTCTGGATGTCGCATATCCACTCGAAGTTCAACGTGGCCGGCAATTGTGTTTTGCGAATTCGGGCTAACCGTTAAAGCCCCCACCGTACCAACTGCTTGCGGGGATCTTTCATGCGCAATGCGCTCCACCGATTCAATCAATGCCGCTGCAGCAACGACCGCATCTCGCCGACCGGTCATGGGTGTCGACCCGGCATGAGCATCCTGGCCCGTAATCGATACCGTGTACCAGCGCGTTCCCTGCGCCCCGGTAACAACACCAATCGTATCGTCGGCCTGTTCCAGTATCGGTCCCTGCTCAATATGAGCCTCAAACAAAGTACCGAGGGCATGCTCCCCACATGGCCGATCACCCGCATAGCCTATGCGTTCAAGCTCCGCACCCATGGTGACACCCGTCTCATCGGCACGCTCGAGCGCATAATCCAATTCAAAGAGACCCGCGTAAACACCGGAAGCCACCATGGCCGGCGCAAAACGGCACCCCTCTTCATTGGTCCAGACAATCACCTCGATCGCAGCCTCGGTCTCAACATGGTGATCGTTCAACGACCGAATGACTTCTAGGCCTGCCAAAACACCATAAACTCCATCGAAGCGCCCGCCGTGAGGCTGCGTATCCAAGTGGCTACCAGTAGCAATGGGGAGTCGATTGGAACGACCCGCGCGGGTGGCAAAGATATTTCCCATGCGATCAATCTCTATTGAACAACCCGCATCCTTGCACCAATCAATGAAGAGATCCCGACCGGCCTTGTCTTCATCCGACAAGGCCAGACGACACGATCCACCGTTTTCGGTCGCACCGATCTCAGCCATTTGCATCAGGCTGTCCCACAAACGTTCTCGATTTACGCGTAACACATTCATTGTCTTATCTTCCTTGTATATCGATATACATCCTACTCATGTGTGCTTCGGCGCAGGAAAAAATTAGCAGACACCAATCCCATCACTTGCACCCCTTTTTGATTAGAGGTGCGGACCTCGGAACGCACGATGCCGCGATCCGGTTTTGACCGGGAAACCCTCGCCTCAAGCACTTCAACTGTTACAGTCAGAGTGTCCCCCGGGCGCACTGGCGCAGGCCAACGCAATGTTTCGATGCCGGGCGACCCCAAACTTGCCACCGTCGACACATAATTCTCTACCAGCAACCGCATCGTCAACGCACCAGTATGCCAGCCGCTTGCGATCACACCTCCATAAATAGAACGCCCCGCCTCAACGGGATCAACATGAAAGGGTTGCGGGTCATAACGTTGCGCAAATTCAATAATTTCGCTCTCCAATACTAATCGCTGCCCACAATCATAAGTACAATCGGCCTCGTAATCTTCGAAATAACGCTCTCCGATGGGAGTCACAAACTCTTTGAACTTCACACAACCTCCTTCTGGTCATCAATACTTGATCACACTCAAGTATATCCGCGTCTAATTATCTAGATTGCGATCAACCCCAGTCATAAAGGATTACCGACATTGGAAGAACAACTTCAATCACTTGCAGATAAAATTGCTCGAGACGACCCACTCAACATCGATGAAGCAGCGAGCGTTGCCGCCATACTCCAGATTCTTGCCCTAGGCTTCGATCCCCGCCCTTACTTCACGCCCGACCGGGATCATGCTTTTCCGCGCGTGGCTGCCGACATCGTGCTCTACGCTCGAATTGAACGGGCACGGGCACATTCCACGCAAGCGAAGGCGCTAGAAGCCACCGCCAATCAGGCCGGGATCAGCATTGCCACCGCTAAACGTGTTTATGAGCGAGTCCGTAAAACTTATTTTCAAGAACAATAGCGGTACATGATACAAATCCGCGGATAAGCCAGCAACCGAGAGACGTTACGCATCACAACGATCGCGTCAGACGTCGAATTTCACTGGCCACAGACACTGGCTGCGATAGACCATAGCGAGCGGCAACGTAACGTTGCGTCACTGCTCGAATAGATCGTTCGCAATCAGGACGTTCCTGAATGGCACGCTCGGCGAAATCTAACGGCCCCTCAAACGAATGCTTTGTCAGACCCAGTCGCCCCATGCGTCTGAGAAAATACTGATAAGCCCGTTGCAGGGGATCGCTAGTCAATCGCCCCATGGAAAGCAGACTCTGGCCAACCAATAACAACAACCCGACCACAATAACTAGCAGTAAGAGCAAAAGCGGGCGGCCAAACTGATCCAAACCGACTGTTCGTAAAAAGACAAACTGCTGTTCTGGACCGAAATCCATCACCCATTTGTTCCAACCGTAATTTGCCGCATCAAAACGGTGTTTGACCCATCGCAGTCCGTGATCCCAGTGACCTCGTTGCAATAATCCCAACATCGCATCTCGAGGTACATCGCCAATAGACCAACCCAACGCGTCAATTGATCGAAGCAGATCGATTCCGTAACGAATCCGCTCGGGCGCAATCGCAGCCGTGGGATCAACCCGAATCCAACCCGATGCGGGAAGCCACACCTCTGTCCATGCGTGCGCATCGGACTGTCGAACCACGACATAACCAAGCACGTCATTGACTTCACCACCCATGTAGCCGACTACCATTCGAGCGGGAATACCCGCAACCCGCATCAACGTCGTGAAAGCACTCGCATAATGTTCGCAGTACCCTTCCCTCGTATCGAACATAAACTGGTCTACCGGTCGATCACCAAGAGAAGCAGGCGAAAGACTGTAATAAAAGGACTCCGACTGAAAGTGCCCCAAAGCACGACGCACCACTTCGGCAGGATTAGAAGCCAACGATCGCCATTGAGCAACCAAGGCCTTAACCCGAGGGGTCGGCGGTATAGCGAGTTGCAAATTAGCCCGCTTCTCAATCTCCTCCAACCGAGCGGTTGAAAAAACTCGGTCAGATGTCAATTCCAATCGCAATGAGCTCAACAGATTGGTTGTGGATGCCAACACATGGCCGTAACCACTGCGAGTGCCGGGCGGTACAGTCACTGGCCAGTCCAATACAGGCAACCATCTCTTGTTACTCGGTTCAAAGGTAGTCGTGTATCGAATCGGTTTTGACTCCTGCATCACGGCAAGAGGCGTTGATTGGTCTTTCAAGACACCACGACGCCACGTACGACCATCCGTCGATTCCAACACCAAGGCGCGCCAGTATCGCTCTTCCACAGGAGGTGTGGGTCCATCAAATTGCGCCCGAAATACAACTTCATCGTTTTCTAGCAGATGCAGAATTGACCCCGGACTGACCTCCTCAGTTAACCCCATGCGACCGATCAATGGATCATTAGGGACTCCCCACAGTCCCCCTTGTATTCGAGGAAACAAGAGATACAGTCCCAACATAATGGGCAGCGCCAAAGACAGCATGCCGACGGCGTCATGTGTAACCCGCCTCCGCGGGGTCGGGCTGGACTGGTTCATGCGAATCAAGGCAGTCAAGGCCAATCCGCTGCTCAACAAACCGCAGGCGGCTGTCATTGGAGATTGCGAGAAAAGAAACCCCGTCAAGGTAACCCACCACACCAGAAAAACCACCACCATGACATCTCGGTAATGGCGCATTTCAAGCCCCTTCAATCCGATCAATAACATGAGGAAAACCGTCCCAGCATCCCGGCCGTGCAACCCATGAAACTGACTCAGAACAATCACAAACACAGCTCCAGTCAGCGCCCACCGTAAGAAACGAGACGGCATCGGCCAACCAACACGTTCGATACCCACTCTCCATAAACACAAACTGATCGCTATCAGCCGGACCCACCATGGGGGAACCAACGGATGCAACTGAACAACCAACACAGTGGCCACTAGAAGCAGCAGCACATCGCCCTGCCTCGGATACGGGGCAACAGGAGCAAATGGGCGCAACGCCCGATAGCTCTGAATTAGAGAACGAATCATGTCACGCATGATCAATCCGTCAGCGGGTACAGCGCCAGCAGTGTCAAACAACGCAACTTGTGGCTATGGCCAGTGCCTGGGGCGAGGACTACTGGCCCCAACCGCAGGCCGTAATGTAACTGCTGCACTTCAGCATCGATGATCCATCGGCATAACTGGCTCAACTGACGTTCGAGCCCCGGCCCAGGCGTGTGTATGAGGTCAAACCAGCATTCCGTGTCATGCGAAGCTGCAAATGTTTTCACCTGAAGCGTGTTGGTCCGTGGCAGCGATTTCCAATGAATATGCCGATAAGAATCCCCTACCCGGTACTCGCGAAAACCTTGAAAATCGTCCCCATCAGACCGCACCACACCGCTGCCAACAGGCCGGTCAGCCTGAAAGTCGGGAAACGGCAACGGCGCACTGGGTTCAGGAAAAACAACACAATCTCTGGCTAACTCGATACGCCGTGACCACGCAAAGAAAAGTCCCAGGGGATAAGCGCTAGCCACTCGAACCGCTGGTATAGGCACACGACCCCGCCTTGTTGTCGATACGCTCACGTCTCGGCGCACCGATTCCCCGGGCTGAACAGAAAACGCTACCGGGTGCGCATCCTTTTCTAGCCATAAAGACAACCTGGGAACTCGATCAAAGGTGGAAATAATCAACGGGAAACGTGCGCGCTGCCCAGCAAAAACAGGCGCCGCCGGTACGGCAGACACTGTCAGCCCCTGCAAATTACGCTGCGTATACAACATGGACACGATGACAACGCCGGCCAGTAGAAAGCAGAACCCGTGAGCTAGCCCATTGTTGTAATTAGTCGCGACCAACAGCATGGCCAATGTGCTGAATCCAAACAAGAAACCTGGGCCAGTCGGCAACATATAAACATAGCGCCGGTGAAATATGATCGAAACCGGGTCCGCCATCACTTTTACTCAGGGAATATCAGTTTCCCGGATAAGGCGTTCCGCAAGGCCACCGGCCGGCACCTCGCGCTCGGCTGGCTGTAATCGATGATCGAGAACAGCCGCTGCCACTTGCTGGAGATCTTCGGGCACTACGTGGTCCTGCCCATTGAGAAGGGCCCACGCCCTGGCAGCACCAACTAACGCGATTCCCGCACGCGGTGACAGACCCTGCAAAAGCCAGGGCGAACGACGAGACGCAGCAAGCAGGGCCTGCGCATAATCAACCAGAGCAACGCTGGTATGAACAGAAGCGGCGGCGACCTGTAACTCGATAACCTTGTCTGCGCTCATCAATGACGCCAATCCACTGAGGATAATCCGTGTGTCTGGACGAGTCAGCAATTGTTTTTCAGCCAACGAGTCGGGATATCCGATCCCGATGCGCATCATGAATCGATCCAGTTGGGATTCAGGTAATGGGAAAGTCCCAACTTGGTTCATCGGGTTTTGCGTGGCGATGACGAAAAACGGTTTCGGCAGTACATGGGACTCACCATCGACAGTAACCTGATGCTCTTCCATCGCTTCTAAAAGAGCGCTCTGTGCCTTCGGCGTGGCCCGATTCAGCTCATCGGCCAACACCACCTCGGCAAAAATTGGCCCGGGCTGAAAACGAAACGACTCGGTCGCGCTGCGATAAACACCAATACCCACGATGTCAGCTGGCAACAAATCACTTGTAAATTGTATGCGGGACAGTTCCAGGCCCAATACACGAGCCAATACTTGGCCCAGCGTGGTCTTACCGACCCCGGGAACATCTTCAATCAAGAGGTGCCCGCCAGCCACTAAGCAACTGAGGGCAAGCTTTGCCTGCAACGGCTTTCCTAGAATCACCTCATTGATCCGACTCAGAACCCGCGCTACCGTTTCTCCAATAGGGACATCTGCGGTATCAACACGACCCGGATTTCCAACAAATTCTGTTCGTATCGAGTCAGTCATTTGAGTCCACCAGCACCTTTCTCAACATCGTAACGCAAACCAACCGTCCTCCGGCAACGAGTCACGTTGCGCAACAGGTGGAATGGCCTGCGTCCGGCACCCCGTAGCCCCGGTGCACGCATCAGCACCAGGTCACCTGGTCTGGCGGGTATCTCTACAGCAGCGTCGCCAGAACGGTCTTGACAGACACAGAACTCGCCATCACCGCTCAGCACGAGGATCGCGACAACCACCACGTAACAGGCATGATCACGATGAGGTGAGATTCCTCGACATCCCGCGGTATAACGCTGGACAATGAGGTCATTAAACCTGAATGCTGTCGGCGCCTCAACCAACGAGTCACTCGACAGCGCCGCGCGGAATAACCGCCCTAATGATTCGGCAAGACCCCATAATGCGTGGGTCACCGGCACATCGTAACAAAGTTGAAAATCTTGAAAAACTGGACTCGTCGACGAGCCCGTCACCGGGCGCGCGGGGCGAAATGGCAAAGCATCGACAAGCCGCACCAGCACTCGGCACACACCCTTCTCGAGACAAGGCACCGCGACCATGTCTTGCCTCGAGAGACTTGAAAGAGCGCATCGCAACTGATCCTGACCCAGAGGTGACGCCTTTAGGTGGGCCAGCCAGTCGAATTCATTCACCATATCCCGCTTGTAATGTGGTGATTGGATCAAACTCATTTCAAACCATTATCTCACAAGGGTAAAGCGTAATCGGGACTTGAACTTACCTATTGCCGTGGTCGCATTCGATGCCCAAACCGGTCGTTGAATACCTTACCTTACCCCGAAAAATCGAATACAGTTCACAGTTGCAGGGTCCGAGGACACGAGCGTCGGTTAATCGATTAGCACGTTCGATCGAACAAAAACAATAGGAGATTCCCGATGGCGTTGACCGACATCGAAATTGCCCGCGCCAATAATAGCCAACCGATTCGCGAGATTAGCGAAAAACTCGGGCTTGACTGGAAACAACTGGTGCCTTTCGGTCATGACAAGGCAAAGCTTTCACTGGAATGCGTCGAGCAGGCCAAAACCGCGACGCCGGGGCGCCTGATACTGGTCACAGCAATGACTCCGACACCAGCCGGTGAAGGCAAAACAACCACCTCCGTTGGATTGGGCGACGGCCTCACCCGCATTGGTAAAAAAGCGGTGGTTTGCCTTCGCGAACCTAGTCTTGGACCCTGTTTCGGAATGAAAGGCGGGGCGGCGGGGGGAGGCTATGCCCAGGTCGTGCCCATGGAAGACATCAATCTTCACTTTACCGGCGATTTTCACGCAATTGGTACCGCACACAATCTGCTCTCCGCCCTGATCGATAATCATATTTACTGGCAAAACGATCTCGATTTTGACTCGCGCCGTATCACCTGGCGTCGCGTAGTGGACATGAATGATCGTGCCCTTCGCCAGATCACCACCTCGCTGGGCGGCATTGCCAACGGGTTTCCCCGCGAATCAGGCTTTGACATCACAGTCGCATCTGAAGTGATGGCGATTTTCTGCCTAGCTGAGAACGTAGATGACCTACAACAACGATTAGCCAATATCATTGTCGGGTATACGCGAGCACGCGAACCGATCTATGCCCGGGATTTAAAAGCGGAAGGTCCGATGACGGTGCTACTTCGAGATGCCCTAAGGCCGAATCTGGTCCAGACCCTTGAACACACCCCGGCCTTGATACATGGCGGACCATTCGCCAACATTGCCCACGGATGCAATTCGGTCATCGCAACGCGGGCAGCGCTGGGCCTGGGTGACTACGTTGTCACCGAGGCGGGCTTTGGCGCCGATCTTGGTGCCGAAAAGTTTTTCAACATCAAATGTCGAAAGTCAGGGCTGCGCCCTGATGCGGCGGTTGTGGTTGCAACCATACGGGCACTCAAGTTCCATGGTGGCATTGCCCGAAACCAGTTAAATGAACCTGATGCCGATGCCGTACGCAGGGGATTCGTAAACTTGGCTCGCCACATCCACAATATTGGTCAATTCGGTGTGCCCGTGATCGTAGCCATCAACGGCTTTTCGGCCGACACAGATGAAGAACGGGCCGCATTACAGGAACTTTGTGCCGCGGCAAACATTGATGCTGTTGATTGCCATCACTGGGCGGATGGCGGCGCCGGGGCGGAAGCATTGGCCCATCAAGTGGTGGCTCTAGCCGACAGCGGGAAGGCGAATTTCGCTCCGCTCTATGAGGATGCGCTGCCGCTTGCGGACAAGATTCGGACGGTCGCTCAACAGCTTTATGGCGCCGAGGACATCATTCTCGACAAACGTGTTCACCAACAGCTAAGCCAACTCGAGGCGGATGGTTTTGGTAATCTTCCGGTCTGCATGGCCAAAACACAGTACAGTTTCTCTACCGATCCGACCCTCCTTGGAGCGCCGAACGGGCACCAGATACCAGTACGGGAAGTTCGCCTGGCAGCGGGTGCTGGCTTTGTGGTCGTTATCTGTGGAGAGATCATGACCATGCCCGGCCTACCGCGTGTTCCTGCAGCCAACAGCATACGCATAGACGACGCTGGCCAAGTAGAAGGTTTGTTCTGAAATATGGAGTCGAGCCACAATGACTGACAACCGCTTTGATACCTTTCCTGCGCATGGCGTATGGAGCCCTGCATTAACACCGCTCGATGATAAGCTATCGATCGACACCACCAGACTTAGCAGGCATGTACAAAACCTACTGGAGTCTGGCTGTCACGGTGTGGCGCTATTCGGCACAACGGGCGAGGCCAATTCGTTTTCAGTTAAAGAACGCATGGCCGCGCTGGAAGCCGTTCTTAAGAGCGGGGTCACTCCTGCGCAATTAATGATCGGCACAGGCTGCTGCGCTCTACCTGACACCATCGAGCTGACACGTCATGCACTTGCCAACGGTTGCCACCACACACTGGTATTACCACCGTTTTATTATAAGAACGCATCGGACGATGGGCTGTTAATGAGTTATTCGGAAATGATAGAAGGGATTGCCGATACGACGCTGAACGTCTTTCTCTATCACATTCCGCCAGTGTCCCAAACCCCAATTTCTGGAGATTTGATCAATAATCTGGTCACTCGCTTTCCCGAAGTCATTGCAGGAGTAAAAGACAGTTCCGGCGACCTTGATAACACCTTATCTTTGTCGAACCGGTTTCCCCAGTTGGCGATCTTTCCCGGCGCAGAAACTTTCCTATTGACTGGCCTTCAGAACGGCTGCGTTGGGTGCATTTCAGCGACCGCGAATGCCAACCCAACGGGCATTCGGCGTATCTATGACAGCTTCATTGCGAGTGATGGCAGTGCAAATGCCCTGCAGGAAAAGGCCAATCGCGTCAGAGAAGCCTTCGTAACCTACCCGGCCATTGCGGCGCTGAAACACTATGCGGCCACATTTTACGGCGACACTCGATGGCGGACGCTGCGGCCCCCGCTAGTCGGATTACCGGAAGATCATGGTCAGCAACTGCTAAATGATTTAAAACATCTCGACCTGCCGATGGAGTGAGGCGCCACCCGCGCGTCTTGTATCGATGTCATTACCTCGATCTGACCAATCTGGCCACGCTGATTTTTCCCTGACCACCGCTCTCCATCGGCTAGGTTCCCCGCCGTATGTTTATCGGCTCGCAACACAGTTAACGCCGTGGTTTGCCTGGGCCGCTGTCGCGTGTTTTGGAATCGGACTTTACGGTGCGCTAGTAACCGCGCCTCCTGACTACCAGCAAGGCCAGGCTTATCGGATTATCTTTGTACACGTTCCTGCCGCATGGTTGTCAATGGCGGTCTATGTCGTGTTTGCCATCGCCGGTGCTGTCGGTCTCATCTGGCATATTAAAGTCGGCTTCATCGTGGCCCGAACCAGTGCACTCATCGGAGCCGCCTACACTTTCCTGGCTCTGGCAACCGGTTCAATCTGGGGGAAACCCATGTGGGGCGCCTGGTGGGTATGGGACGCACGTCTGACATCAGAATTGGTACTGTTATTGCTCTACCTCGGTTATCTTGCACTGGATTCTGCAATCGATGACCGCCGGACAGCGGGTCGTGCTGGCGCCGTTCTAGCCCTGGTCGGCCTCGTTAACCTGCCGATCATTCATTACTCAGTTGAGTGGTGGAACACTTTGCACCAAGGTGCCACAGTGGCCAAGCTTGGCACACCATCTATTCATATTGACATGCTCGTGCCGTTGCTGATTATGGGCATTGCATTCAAAATGCATTACTTAACCGTGCTGATGCTAGGCGTGCGCGCCGGTCTATTGAAACAAGAAAAGCGCGCGTCTTGGATCAAAACCCTGTCTCCGGCAAGATGATGCGGGAATTCTTTTCTATGGGTGGATACGGCGCTTATGTATGGTCGGCGTACTTCCTGTGCATTGTCGTGCTTGGCGGCACTGTGGCGTTCTCTATCACTCACCTTAGAACGTTACTTCGCACCCTCAGCAACTCTCAACAAGGACCTTCTGATTGACACCGAGACGCCGCCAACGACTGGTCCTGGTCGGGTTAATTGTGGTCGGCTGCACCATCGCAACAGGTCTGGCGCTGTTGGCCCTGCGGGAGAACATCAATCTTTTCTTTTCCCCCTCCCAGATTGTCGAGGGCACCGCACCGTCTAACACGACCATTCGACTCGGGGGAATGGTCGTGGCGGGGAGCGTTCAACGTGGGGATAACCTCGGAGTCACTTTTGTCCTAACCGACTTCGCCGAACAGGTCACCGTCGCATATGAAGGCATACTTCCAGATCTTTTCCGGGAAGGACAAGGTATCGTTACGCAAGGAAAACTCGATTCGACCGGCAGGTTTGTAGCAGAGCAAGTCCTTGCCAAGCATAATGAAACCTATATGCCGCCAGAGGTTAATGATGCCCTACGCAAAGTAATGACGGTCGGTCAATGATTCCCGAACTCGGTACCTTTAGCCTGATTCTTGCCCTTCTTTGCGCCATTTTGCAGGGTATATTCCCACTACTGGGCGCACACCGTACCCACTACCATTGGATGAACCTGGCTCGCTCAGCGGCCTGGTCTCAACTGGTGTTTGTTGGCTTAGCCTATGCCTGCCTAACCGCGTCATTTCTAAGTCATGATTTCTCTGTTCGCTATGTCGCGCTTAACTCGAACACACAGCTCCCAGTGATCTATCTGATCTCCGGCGTCTGGGCAGGGCACGAGGGATCCTTATTACTGTGGGCACTGATCCTCGCTGGATGGACCGGCGCTGTTGAGAGATGCAGTTCGGCTATACCCCAGGAAATGCTGGCCCGCGTAATCGCAGTAATGGGACTAGTGAGCACTGGTTTTCTTCTCTTCATCATAATGACCTCCAGCCCTTTCGCGCGTCAATTCCCCATTCCACTGGAGGGCAATGACCTCAATCCGTTGTTGCAGGATCCGGGCCTCGCGATACATCCGCCAATTCTCTATTTGGGTTACGTCGGCTTTTCTGTGCCTTTTGCTTTCGGCATTGCCGCCCTTCTGGCCGGCCGTCTTGACGGCGCGTGGGCGCGCTGGTCCAGGCCATGGACTCTGTTTGCCTGGACCTTTCTAACCATTGGAATTGCCCTGGGCAGTTGGTGGGCGTACAACGAACTGGGCTGGGGTGGTTGGTGGTTCTGGGATCCAGTTGAAAATGCATCCTTTATGCCGTGGCTGGTTGGAACTGCGCTAGTACATTCACTAGCAGCGACAGAGAAACGCGGCGTATTCAAAGCCTGGACTGTGCTCTTAGCACTGTTCGCGTTTTCATTGTCCCTGCTGGGAACCTTTCTGGTCCGCTCTGGTGTCCTGACCTCAGTACACGCTTTTGCCAATGATCCCGCCCGCGGCGTTTTCATTCTAATCTTTTTATCTATAGTGGTGGGCTTATCCCTTGGGTTGTACGCCTGGCGCGCGCCTTCGGTGCGTTCTACATTGGTGACATCACCGATATCTCGGGAATCATTCATTCTGATTAATAACATTCTGCTGATGGTGACCACAGCCACCATTCTGCTCGGCACCTTGTATCCACTCGTCATGGATGCGCTAGGACTTGGAAAAATCTCTGTCGGCGCACCCTATTTCAATAGTGTCTTTGTTCCATTGACCGTCCCGCTGGTCCTGCTCCTCGGCACAGCCTCAGTCATCCGCTGGAAACAAGATAAGCTCAAACGGCTTTTATGGATTCTGACACCCATACTCCTGATCAGCTTTGTTATCGGCGTGTTATGGCCAGTATTCTACATGCCTCATTATTCAAGCGTTGCGATCTTGGGCGTCACCCTTGGCGTCTGGACTTTTGCGACCGCGGTGGTTGGGGTGTGGAGTCGCACGTCCGGGGGTAATCGCTGGCGGCGTCTTCGAAACACACCTTCAAGTTTTTACGGAATGACCCTGGCGCATATTGGAGTCGGTGTTTTCGCTATCGGTATTTCTCTGACCTCAGCGTTCAGTGTTGAAAAGCAGGTCCGAATGGCACCGGGGGATCACCAATTAATAGGAGGCTATGACTTTCGCTTCGACGGCGTCATCGATGTTCGGGGGGCTAATTATGTGGCACAACGAGGCGTTATCACCGTGTTCAAGGACGGTCTCCCCGTTAGTCGGTTAGAACCCGAAAAACGGACTTATCAAATCCAACAAAATCCAATGACCGAAGCAGGTATAGAAGCTGGCTTAATGCGTGATCTGTATGTTTCACTGGGTGAACCACTGGATGACGGGCGCAGTTGGGGCCTGCGACTCTACCTCAAACCCTTTATTCGCTGGATTTGGCTCGGCGCTCTGCTCATTGCCATCGGTGGGCTCATTGCAGCATTTGATCGCCGATACCGCTTGCAGTCAAGAAATCGTAGCCTCTCCCCGAGTACCGCAACCACGCCGCCCGTTGGCATTTAGATTGAAACGCCAGTTCTTTAGGATGATTGACCGATACCTGACTTTTGTCAGCCGAGTAAGCATCTCGATAGTCTTTGTATTGGCAACAGGCGCTGCGGTGCTCGCTAATGACGATCTCAGCTTCAGTCAGGCACCATATGAATCTCGCTATTACCGCCTGATCAATGAACTGCGCTGCCTGGTTTGCCAAAATCAAACGCTCGCAGACTCCAATGCCGAACTGGCCCGTGACCTTCGTTTGAAAACCCACCAACTGATCGAATCGGGTGAGAGTGATGATTCAATTATCCGTTTCATGGTGGATCGCTACGGGGACTTCATTCTCTATCGGCCACCTCTTCGAATCAGAACAATACTCCTGTGGATCGGACCAGTCCTTATGCTGGCCCTCGGCTTGGTCATTTTTGTTCGCACCACGGGCCGTCGAACACATTCGGAACCGACCTTATCAACTGGCGAACAACAGCGATTAAAGACATTGCTGAACACACCACAGAAAGACAAATGATCATGTTTCTTGCGTTGTCTGGAACGCTGCTGCTCATTGCCTTAATCCTGATACTGTTACCGCTGCTACGCTCGGTTTCCACCGGTGGCCCCAGTGGGCGCGAGGTCAACCTACAGCTTGCCCGTCATCGGCTTATAGAACTTGAATCCGATGTGGCCTCTGGACGCCTTGATGCAGCCGACTACCCTAACGCCCGCTCTGAACTCGAACGATCTTTGTTGTCCGATATAGGCGACGACGTTGCCCATGAGCCACCAAGCCGGCGAGCCCTTCCAACCGCCGTGTTCATCGGTTTGATTTTTCCCTTCGCGGCGGCCGGTCTTTATCTAATGTTTGGAACACCAGAAGTCCTAAAGGCCGATTACACCCACGCCCCCTCGCCCAAGACTATCAGTGAAGAAAAACTGCCGCCGGTAGCGGTATTAATCGAACAGCTGGAAAAAAAAGTCACCAAGAACCCGAGTGATCTGCGTGGTCTCTCGCTACTCACAAATGCCTATATGAGTCTGCGCCGATACGCCGACGCTGTGCCCTTGTTCGAACGATGGCTAGCGCTTGATGCAAACAATGCAGATCTGCTGGCACGCTATGCAGACGCACTGGCGATGGCGAACAATGGCGATCTAACGGGCAAACCCACCGCCCTCCTCCAACGGGCACTCCAAATCAACCCGAACCAGATACAGGCACTATGGCTAGCGGCAATGGCCGCAGATGAACAACATGATCTCTCTGCAGCACTTGTGCACTTGACCCACCTGCAGGGGCTGGTTGTCGACAACAAGGAGGCGCATCAAGAGGTTACTGCCATGATCGCTTCAGCCCGGTCTCGCGCCGCGACGTCTGATATCACTCTGTCACCCACATCGAGCACTGACACAGCCCTAAACCCGTCAGAACCCCCGCCACGACTCTCAATTCTTGTCGAACTGGATCCAGCCATGGAGCAAAAGGTCAACACCACCGACACTTTGTTTGTCTACGCTCGTCCCATTAGCGGAAGCAAAATGCCTATTGCGATCACACGCCGTCGCGCGGTTGAATTTCCGCTGCGCGTTATCCTCGATGACAGTTTGGCTATAATGCCGAGTCAGAAACTTTCCGACGTCGAACAAGTAGAGATCGTTGCCCGCATATCACGAACTGGCAATGCGATGCCGACCCGTGGTGACGTCATCGGCGTAACCCGACCTGTAACCGTCAACACGGTTGACACAGTAACCGTGACCCTTTCTGATGTGATTCCCTGATTTAATCCGCCGAGCTGATACGCCGACCTCACTCAATAAAGGACAACACTTCGAATCGATTTGCCCTCGTGCATCAAGTCAAAAGCACTGTTGATATCCTCTAGAGGCATGGTGTGGGTGATCAGATCGTCAATATTGATCTTGCCTTCCATATACCAGTCGACAATGTGAGGTACCTCGGTTCGGCCTCGCGCACCACCAAACGCAGTGCCCCGCCATACTCGGCCGGTCACCAACTGAAACGGTCGAGTCGAAATTTCGGCACCGGATGGAGCCACACCAATGATGATGCTCTCGCCCCACCCCTTGTGGCAACATTCAAGTGCCTGACGCATTACCTCCACATTACCGATGCACTCAAAACTGTAATCGGCACCTCCACCAGTCAACTCAACGAGATACGCCACTAAATCTCCTTCGAGTTCACTCGGATTAACAAAATCTGTCATGCCGAACTGTCGGGCCAACACTTCGCGCTCGGGATTCAGGTCGACCCCGACGATCCTGTTTGCACCGACCATCCTTGCACCCTGCACCACATTCAACCCGATGCCGCCCAAACCGAATACCACAACATTTGAGCCGGGCCTGACTTTGGCCGTGTTGATCACAGCGCCGATACCGGTCGTTACACCACATCCGATGTAGCAAACCTTGTCAAAGGGCGCATCTTCTCTGATCTTTGCCACTGCAATTTCCGGCAAGACCGTATAGTTCGAGAATGTCGATGTCCCCATGTAATGGAATAACCGATCACCATTCAGTGACAGACGACTGGTCTCGTCTGGCATCAACCCTTGGCCCTGTGTTTCCCGAATGGCCTGGCACAGATTCGTACGACCGGATGTGCAGTAATCGCACTGGCGGCACTCCGGGGTATAAAGTGGAATAACGTGATCACCCTTCTTGACGCTGGTCACGCCAGCACCTGTGTCTACAACAACTCCGGCCCCTTCATGGCCCAAGACTGATGGGAAGAGCCCCTCTGGATCCGCTCCAGAAAGGGTAAAGGCGTCGGTATGACAGATACCCGTTGCCTTAATTTCAACGAGCACTTCCCCTTCACGTGGACCGTGCACTTCGATCGTTTCGATAGTAAGCGGCTTACCCGCCTGGTGAGCGACCGCAGCGCGGCTTGCGACCATGTCGTTCTCCTCATCTCTAAAGTTGCTCTTGCCTGCGTTTGATTGTACCCCCCGTGCAAGTCCTTTAGCACCATTCAGTCAGAGCCCGCCGGTTGACCTGTCGAGTATCGGGGCGTAGAGTGCGCTCGCTTCTCCCTGCTGATACCGTAAGAGCTACAGGCAAACGGGTAATGGCGACTGAAGCATCTGATAAACACAACCGACGTCGGCATATTGTCCTTAACTCGCATCCCAGCGGGGGACAGTCCCCTATTCCAATTAACTGGGGCGCTGACAATCCGAAAAGCCGCGGACCTATCGTCACCAATCTGACTGCAGAGGGCCGCCACAACGCCATTGGCACCCATTCTGGTTCGTATTCAATTTACCGAGCACTGGCCGTGGCCGCCGGCGCGCTTGATCCATCACACCGCCCTGACCTGACGAATACCGCACCCGTTACACCGATTGGACCGCATCGACAATGGTCGGAGCCCCATCGCATCGTCTCGCTTGACCCGTACGGCCACCTCATCACGGAATGTTTCGAGCAAGAACTCCGCGATGGCCTGGATATCCGCCCCAGCATTGCCGTCACGCGGGCTCGGCTCTCTTTGCCTGAGCTAATGCATGCCAACACATCAGGCTTAGCACCCGATGGACGTATTCTGCTTGAAAGCGGTGAGATCAACGTCACCAAAGTCGCACTGGAGCCGGTCTGGCATCTGCCAGGCGTGGCAGCGCGTTTTGATCTGGAAGAGCACGATTTGCGCCGCATTCTCTATGAACAAACTGGCGGTATGTTCTCAGACCTTGTCACACGCAATGATCTGAAGGTATTTCTACCTCCCATCGGCGGCGCCACGGTATATATCTTCGGCAACCCAGAATATCTTGTCGATGACAGACATCGCCTGACCTGTCGAGTCCATGATGAGTGCAATGGATCGGACGTGTTCGGATCGGATATCTGTACCTGTCGCCCCTATCTTGTTCACGGTATAGAGGAATGCGTCCGCGAAGCACAAAAGGATGGCGTGGGGCTGGTGGTCTATAACCGTAAGGAAGGACGCGCATTGGGCGAAGTGACCAAGTTCCTCGTTTACAACGCCCGCAAACGCCAAATTGGCGGTGATCGGGCTGATGCTTATTTCGAACGCACCGAGTGCGTGGCTGGCGTTCAGGATGTTCGTTTCCAGGAACTCATGCCCGATGTTCTGAACTGGTTGGGTATCACTCGGATCGATCGCTTCGTCTCTATGAGTAATATGAAGTACGACGCTCTGGTGGCTCAAGGTATCCAAGTGGGCGAGCGTGTATCGATTCCTGACGCCTTAATTCCAGATGCCGCTCAAGTCGAGATGGAAGCCAAAAAAGCGGCCGGTTATTTCACTTCCGGTGACGTCCTCTCAGACGATGATCTTGCCAAGACCCGTGGTCGGCAGCTCGACAGTTACTGATTCAGAGTCAGTCGCCGCGGCGTTGTCACTTCTGTCGGCCAGCGCAGTGCGTGAGCGCTGCCATTGGGTTCTTGAGGCGGCCCGGTCTGATGGACTGACACATTTTCGAGTCAATCTTGATGCGCTACAGCCCTGTGCCACGCTAGTAGCCAACGAAACGCGTTCCAATTACCCGGACCTTGACGTGCCTTACCACAGCCGATGGCGACATTTCGAGACGAGCGCGGGTGACTTAACCAAGACGACACTAGGCAAACCTGCTCCGGGCGACCTTGAATACTGCCGCGTCGCTATTGATTTGAGTGTCGTCAGCGTACTGCTTGATGCGGGGGCCGGTGGCACATGGCGCTATCGAGATGAAATCACCCAAACACAATACGAACGCTCTGAGGGGTTGGCTGTTGCCAGTCTGCGAATGTTTGACAGCGGCCTTTTTTCGTCTGATCCTGGCCAACGCCATCGCGTCGATGGCGTTGCACTGTCTCGACTGGACGCGAGTCAACTCCAAACGGGTTTGCAAGTCACCGAAGGCAATCCGCTACCTGGGATTGACGAGCGAGTGACGTTGTTAAATGCGCTTGGTCACGCGCTGTCCCACCACCCACGTGCCGATGTTCTGGAACGACCCGCCGACCTAGTCTTGAATGGTATCGATGGCGATACTATTCGGGCAGATCAGCTGTTGTCCCATATATTGGGAAAACTGAACTCGATCTGGCCCCAAGGACTTTATTACAACGACCAACCACTGGGCGATGTTGGGTGCCACCCAGCAGCACATCAGGCGCAATTCGCAAGCGGCCTGGTGCCCTTTCACAAGCTCAGTCAGTGGCTCGTGTACTCACTTCTCGAACCTCTGGAATGGGGAGGGATTGTGGTGACTGAGTTGGATGGCCTAACCGGCCTTGCTGAGTATCGCAATGGCGGCCTTCTAATCGACAGTGGCGTGATTCTTCCAGTCGACCCGAATCTTTGCGATCAACCGCTAGCGCCCGACTCGGAACCTATCGTCGAATGGAGGGCGCTAACCGTTGCGCTCCTCGATGAGTTGGCACCGCTGGTGAGAAACTGTCTTGGAGTAAACACTCCCGCTTTCCCTCTCGCCCGCATGCTGCAAGGCGGAACTTGGTCAGCTGGCCGTCGACTGGCAAAAGAAAAAAGGGAAAATGGCGCACCCCCACTCACGCTCAAACTGACCGGCACCGTATTTTAGGGTCGAGATAGCCGGATTTATGGCTACATCGGGGTTATTTCGTCTGTCTATAAATCACGGCGCCGACTTGAAAACCATTTCATGCTAACGTCTTTCTGTTACCCGGAGTCTTAATTTATGGATAGCACGATTCATCTCGTAGATCACCCATTGGTTCAGCACAAGCTCAGCCTAATGCGTCAAAAGACGCAACCAACGGCGAGTTTTCGTCAACTCATGAGGGAAGTCTCCCTGCTGCTCGCCTACGAAGTCACTCGTGATTTACCTCTGGAGACCACAGAGATCCACACGCCACTTGAAGTCATGAAGGCACCCGTATTGTCGGGCAAAAAACTGTGTTTTGTTTCTATACTGCGAGCGGGCAATGGGTTACTGGAAGGTATGCTTGACCTTTTGCCCTCTGCCCGAGTGGGCCACGTCGGCATTTATCGCGACCCCGATACCCTGAACGCCATCGAGTATTACTACAAGGTGCCGCAGGACATTGAGGACCGATTAGTCATCGTCGTCGACCCCATGCTGGCCACAGCGCACTCCGGCATCGCCGCGGTTGACCGTCTAAAGCAAGGCGGAGCCAAACAAATAAAGTTTGTTTGCCTACTGGCTGCCCCTGAAGGGATATCCGCATTTACCACGGCACACCCTGAGGTACCGCTTTATACGGCGGCGATCGACCGTCAACTCAATGAGCATGGATATATCCTGCCTGGACTCGGCGATGCGGGTGACCGCCTGTACGGTACTCGCTAATTAGACGCGACAACAGACTCGACGGCACGTGCGAAGCGCGCCAAGCCCTCGTCAATATCCTCGCTCGGGATAACGAGCGAGGGTGCCATACGAATCACATCGGCACCCGCCACCAATAGCAATAAACCTTCCGCTTGAGCCGCGTTTAGGAACTCCCGAGCGCGACCCGCCCAGTGTTCGCGTAGGACGCACCCCATCAGTAGCCCACGGCCGCGAATTTCGCTAAACAGGCCCATACCTTGACGCGCATCAATTTCTTCGAGTCCGGCAACAATCCGCTGCCGCCTCTCCTCGACACCATTAAGCACCTCAGGCGTATTGATCAAGTCTAGTGCCGCGCCCGCGACCGCACAGGCTAGCGCGTTTCCGCCATAAGTACTGCCATGGGTTCCGATACCCAGGGATTTTCCCACCTCCGCGCGACACAGCATGGCGGCGACGGGAAAGCCACCGCCTAGTGCCTTCGCCGTGGTCAAAATGTCTGGAATAACCTGGTAGGCCTGATACGCATATAGATACCCGGTCCGCCCAACACCCGTTTGCACCTCGTCCATAATCATCAATGCATCATGCGTATCGCAGAGACGACGGATAGCCTCAAGAAACTCCGGGTTTGCATCGCGAACACCGCCCTCTCCCTGGATCGCCTCGACCATCACCGCGCACGTACGCGAGGAAAACGCCTCTTCTAATGCGCCGACGTCGTTAAATGGCAAATGGGTAATAGCGCCGGGCAACGGGCCAAACCCTTCACGATAGTTTGCCTGCCCCCCGACACTGACGGTAAACAATGTGCGTCCGTGAAATCCCTGTTCAAACGCAATGATTTCGTCCTTCTCCGCACCATGGTGGTCATAAGCATAGCGCCGCACCAACTTCAGTGCAGCTTCGTTGGCCTCACCGCCTGAATTACACAAGAACACCCGCTCCGCAAAAGTCGCCTCACACAACTTGCGTGCGAGTGAGATCGCCGGTTCATTAGCAAGCAGGTTCGACACATGCCATAGCTTGCCTGCCTGTTCGGTCAGCGCAGCAACCAGTACCGGATGCACATGCCCGAGACCGCTAACCGCGATACCTCCTGCAAAATCGACATATTCCCGCCCCTCTTGATCCCACAGTCGAGAACCCTCACCGCGCACAGGAATCTGCTGCCCTGGCGAATAAGTGGGCACCATGAACTCGTCGAACATCTCGCGGCTGATTTTAGGCATCACAACTCTCCGTTTGGGCCATTCGCAATACTCAAGAACTATTCTAACTTCACGCCTTTAAAAACTCATAGCCAACCATGAACGCCACTTTGCCGCTAGCCTCAAAAATTAAGGGACACGTCTTTATGGTGTGAGTGGCAAACAGCAACGTACTGTGCCTGTTCCGTCGTCATGTAACGTTGCAGACGAAGGCCAATTGACTTTTTTAGAAGGTCATCATAACCCTGCAGCTTCCCAAGTAGCTCAGACTTAGCCCGCGATCGCCACGCGACTTCCGTCTGAAACAACTTTATCCCTTGAGATAAATGTTTCAGCGCTTTATCGGTCTTGGGTGTCTTTTTCTTGAGCGCGCGTCGAGCCTTTGAGAGCTTGGATTTGACTTTGCCGCTACCGGCAACAGCGCCGAGTTTCTTTTCAACAGCCTTTATCGCAGCCATTGCCGCTTCTGGGGAAGCATGCTGAACGGTCAGCTCTAGGTCCGTGAGTTCTTTATCCAACGCGGCCAATTTGTCGGCATCTGCGATGAGACCTTGTAGCCTCACCACACTGTCGTAAGCACTGTCAACGCTCTGTCGATAACGGATCCGTGCCTTCTTCAACACCTTCGCACGCTCGACGAACCCATCCCGTGCACCCTGCCACGATGCCGGCACCTGTGAAAGTTGGGTACTACGGTCTTCACTCAAGACAGCAAATTCTAATTCGAACTTAACCTTCTCTGATTCCGGGCCATCAAATTCGACAGCCCAGTTTCGAATTCTCCGCTCAAGTTCCGCGCGCCGCTTGTCAGCGAGGCGCGCCCGTTTCTGCACGCCGCGCACCTCACGATGCAACGACCGATATTCGGGAATGTACGCGTCCAAAGCATCTCGAGCCGCTATAACATCATCAACCAACACCGACGACACACCCATCACCGACTCAAATCCAGCGAGCAACGCTTTCTGCTCAGATTTAGGCAGATAACTGACATCAAAACCTTTCGCACGGGACACACCAGCCAACAAGGTCTCACCTTCTCTGTCGTAATAGGCGAATACATATTCCTCCAGGCATTCCTGCAACTGGGGATTCATCGGTGGGGGCGCCGTTTCTGATGTGAGGTGGATCCGATTGGGCAGGTAGTTGACGAGACTCGGGTAAAAACCGGCGATCGCAAGACCGACAAGTTGGAGGAGGATAAACGGCACAGCGCCCTTGTAGATTTCAATCGTAGTAACCACTTTCGAGGCAACGCCCCGAAGGTAAAACAGCGCAAAACCAAAGGGTGGAGTCAAAAAAGAAGTCTGGATATTGATTCCGATCATCACGCCCAACCAAACTGCCGTGATATTGGCTGACGGGTCAGCCAGAAGAATCGGCGCAATGATCGGTACAACGACCACTGCGATCTCGATGAAGTCGAGGAAAAACCCGAGAAAGAAAATGACCGCCATAACAACGATGAACTGGGTCCAGAATCCCCCTGGCAGGCTACCGAGAAAATTGCGAACCAGCTCTTCACCACCAAATGCGCGGAATGCCGAGGTCAACATGGCCGCCCCGATCAAGATGATAAACACCATTGATGTGGTCTTCGCGGTCTCTACCATCACACCATGCATGGTGTTGTCGATCTTAAACGTGCGCCAACCGCTCCAGACCACACCCGTGAGGAGTACCGCAGTCGCTATCCCCGCCAGTACGAGACCTATAACCTCATCAGCAGTTCGGATGAATTTTATGTTCAGGTCATAAATGCTCAGGATCACCAGTAGCGCGACGAGCGCACCCGTCGCCAATACGGCT
>Ga0066376_10000384_pt1 | contig 40568 bp, 38 predicted proteins | sample Knorr_S15_td_Bot_FD_77009 | JGI IMG/M metagenome (GOLD analysis project Ga0066376, IMG submission 77009) | Marine microbial communities from Southern Atlantic Ocean transect - Knorr_S15_td_Bottom_ad_5009_LV_A | ecosystem: Environmental > Aquatic > Marine > Oceanic | place: Southern Atlantic... | reverse complement strand
TATCCACAATCAATTGTCTGTACAAATCCTTCGATTTAATCTCATCATCGATTTTGAAACATGCCTCTACGAACTTTCGATCCATGAACGGCAACGAATTCTGTATTCGATTTGAAAGAAGTAATGTTGGTGAACATCCAGTTCCCCTTCGACTTCTATTCCTCAAAATCATAGTTGAACGGAGGTTTGGACCTAGAGATATACGGTTCTGTTCCCTTTCGATAGATTGATTCAATTTGTGTTGCCATTCGTCTTGATACTCTTTACCAATATTTCGACTGAAGCTCAACTTGGGCATGTCAACCCTTTTGAGTCCAGGAATTAATACATCCCCGCCTAGTCCATCGAGGTTAAATGAGCCGATGGGAAGTGATCTTGACATGGGAATCAACCAAGTATGCAATGGAGTTTCATGATTGACAATAACTGATTTCTGTTTCCAATATTTTTCAAGATAATCTTGTGGCAAGTCATAGTATTGGTTTGGAATGCCTAATGCAGTAGCGACCAGTTCTGCCCCTTTCGGGTCAAAGAATCTCCCTTGATCCCCGTACGCAGTATGCGAAGTGAATTTTACATCAAGATGCAACAGAGTCGATGCAATCATTCTCGAATCAAATCCGCCAGAAAGCAAACAAATAATGTCATCTCTACCTGAGGTCCGTCGTTGCAAAGATTCTATGAGACTCTGCCTAATCAATGAAATTGCATCATCTATCTCATCGATTAAATGCTCCGTTTCTTCGGGCCAAGAATAGTGAGCGTTCCAGCAACAAAGATTTTCTTCATGCAAGTAACATAATTCCATTCCCTGTGGAAATCTCTTTATTTCATTACAAAACGTATGTTCTCCAATAAAATGGTCAAAATGGAAGAATTGTGCAACTCCTGCAATATCTAGTGTTAAGGATATATTTGCCGCGCGAATAATAGTGTCTATTGACGACCCAAACACAATTCCATTTTCGACAGCAATGTGATACAATGGAAATATTCCAAATGGATCAGTACAGAGATGTGCGACGCCCTCTGACGCATCAACACATCCTGCAACGAAGCAGCCATCTGCATCTTTGGAAGTTTGGTAATCAATAAATGCATTAGAATCAAAATGCTTGCCAGCTTCGATTACTTCTCCAAAATGAAAGGATACTCTGCCCTCATTTTCCTCTACTTTTAAGGAATTTTCTGAGTTATTCCCATATGTCAAAATGGTGTGAAAGTTGCCATCGGATTGTGACATAACTTGTAGTTTTGATTTCTCAATTATTCCCAACGCCCTTTCTAGAATATCATTACTTGATACTCCTCCGATGATACCAAAGATGTGTTCCATGCTAATTACTCCCACTCCATAGTCGAGACCTACGCTTTGCCTTTGCTAATCGGCCTCATAATAATTGTCCTTTAAACAGTCTTTGTGAGACTACACCCCTAATCGCAAGGGGGAAATCATCAAATATATTCCAAAAAATCGTGTGACATGTCCAAACTGGCATCTCTGAACTTAGTGATATTATTCCTATTTTCATCATTGTCAGGTTGCTTAATTTCTGAAACCACAGATGAGAAAACGATTGTAAATGATATAGATGAGGTTAACCAAATTTGGAATGAATACGATGAGCATTATTATACCAAAAGAACGACACATCCGAACACAAATTATGATTCCATTGCAATCGCTAATAATTTAATCTCAAATGATGAAATATTTCTCCTAGTTTATTGGGAGCCTTACGTTTTTAATGAAGATGAATTAGATTGGTCCGAAGATCCCTTTAATGACACAACATGGCAATTTTATTTTCATAGTTTGAGAATGGTGAGTTTCTTGATAAATGCTTACGAGTCGTCGGGGAATACAACATATCTCGCTAGAGCAGAATGGTTTATTGATAGTTGGATTGAACATAATCCTAGTCCCGAACAACAGGCAAGCACAAGCGCATGGGGAGATCATAGTACAGCAAATAGAATCTCAACATTCATCTATTTCTGGGATTATTACCGCGACTCGGAAATTTTTGACATGGAATTTGCAAATAGATTCCTCGATTCTCTAAGCATGCATGGTGAATATACAGCAAATGATGAGAATTATACATGGGCCACCAATCATGGAATATATCAGGACAAAGCACTAATGCAATTAGCAGTATTATTCCCAAACTTTGAGCGAAGTGACGAATGGTTAGTAACTAGTTTTTCTAGGCTTTACTACCATATAGAAACCGATGTTACGCCAAGTGGGGTTCACAAGGAACATAGCACTTCATATCACTTTTTGGTGTTGAATTTGTTCATTAGCATCTCTATTTTCACTAATCATTACAACATCAGTAACGACAAATTAGATTCTACAATCTATCTTATGCAGGAATATTTGGTTCATATCGCTAAACCAGATGGGACAGTTCCAATGGTGGGTGATTCAACTGCTGCCAATGTAATAGATATTTTAAGACGCCAAGGGTTTGAAATCATCAATGAACATTTATTGTATATCGTAAGTAATGGGAATAGTGGCGAAGCGATTTTTCAAAACAGCGTTGTCTATCAAGATGCAGGTGTAGCGATTTTCAAAAATAACTGGGTAAGCACAGCACCAATTTACTTTGCCTTATTCAATGGATTCCATTCTGAGTTTCACAAACATAATGACGATTTGTCATTTGTATTAACGTACCAACAAACGGACTACTTTGTAGACTCTGGGAAATATAATTACGATGAGGATGATCCTTTCCGGGTTTTTGTAAGAAGCGTATTTGCACATAATTCGATCGCTGTGGATGACGAGTACTATGACGTTAGAAATGCAGGCAATATTGGAAAATCTATCATCGAAAAATATGTGATATCATCAAATTACAGTTACGTCAAAGCAAGCCACACACTATTTGATGGTGTTAAAATCACTAGAAGCGTGGTTTTTTTCAACGATGGCGCGATATATTTTCATGACAATATAGAATCAAATGATTCTCATGAATACACACAAATTTTCAATGTAGGTAAAGATGTATACATAGATGATACGGATGCGAATAATTTGACCCTCTCTAGTATGATAGATAATTCCAACCTGACCTTGACTCAATTGATTGAGGTACCTAAATATCAATCTTATACGGGTTCAAACGATCCAATCAGGGGTTGGCAGTCTACAACATTTAACCAAGTAAGTCCAATCACAACTCTAAATTTCCAACAAGAGGGAAAAGACATCACTTTCGAGACGGTGATTAATATTGAATTACACATTATTGATGTCGATTATTTTCAAGAAGGAAGCAAAGAAATCTTCGTTTTCACGTTTGAAAGTGGTAGAACTGAGAGAATTGAAATTGACTAGGATGTTGAAAAATTCTAAGACTAGCTACTATTGATGCTACTCAGAGACTACCCATCCGTCACCCGTTGATAAGAGGGTCATCTGCTTTGAGGCGAGAAATCGAGTAGCACCTTGCCACGATTCTTGCGGTCGTGAATATACTGCTGAGCGTCGGCCACTTCCTCAAAGCGAAACACCTTGTCAACCACCGGCGAGATTTTTCCATCCTCAAGCATCTCCACCAACGAGGATACCTGCTTTTTCAGTACGGCCTCGTCCTTCCAAGTCCCCATATGGACTCCAAAAACTGCCTTGTTTGAAGTCATCATCTTGAACGGATTGAACTTCGGTGTAGTCAATACCATCCTGAATGCAGTAATCAACGAGCGTTTGCTGCCTTTTACTGCGGCCGAGCCACCAAATGCATACAATCGGCCGCCCGAGCGTAATGCCTTGTAGGAACGCATCAGATGTTTGCCACCGACCGGGTCAAGGGCGTGGTGAACTCCTTCCCCATCGGTTTCATCCTTGCACACCTTAACGAAATCCTCGTTCTCACGATTGATGAAACGAACTCCGAGCGATTGAACGAAGTCCTCTTTTGTGGGTGAGGCAGTTCCAAACACTTTCGAGGCACCGAGTGCCGCAGCCAGTTGAGCGGTAGCGACGCCAACACCGCCGGCGGCGTGGTGAACAAGAATTGAGTCCCCGGGCTGAAAATTCCCGAGGTGGGTAAGCATGTGGTGGGCGGTCAGGTAGGTGACTGGCAGGGCGGCGGCGGCATCAAAAGAGATTGAGTCAGGTAGTTTGAAACATCGTTCTTCTAGGGCTACAATCTGCTCTGAATAACCACCCATTCCACACAATGAGACCACGCGGTCGCCAACAGATAAAACCGAGTTCGCAGCACCTTTGCCAATCTCCTTCACCACTCCCGAGATTTCGTAACCCGGGGTGAATGGGAACGGTGGAACCGGCGAGTAGAGTCCTTGACGCATCATCAGGTCGGCGAAGTTGATTCCTGCTCTGTGGATCTCGATTAGTACCTCACCAGCTTCCGGATGAGGTGTGGGTGATTCAATGATGTCAATCGCATCCATCCCACCTCGCTTGGTGTAGACAATACGACGCATGTTCAATCCTCAATTTCATTGGTAAATCACATTTCTTCGATTGGAATGATGCCAACCGCTTCGCAGCCGCGTCGCAAATACCTACGAGCGAGGTCGTTGAGCAACAGATTTCTGCTATTGATGCCATCATCATTAATGACGTGGTTTTCACGATAGAAGCGGTTGTAATCAGCGGCCAAACCCGAAAGCCACGCACAAAGCAGGTTTGGCCTAGCCAAATTGACTGCGGAGTGCAACTCGTCGTCCATCTTTGACATCCGACGAATCAATGCGATTGCCGTAACATCAAGATCGATAACATCAATTGAATCGGGCAATTCTTGCTCGCCCGCTTTGCGCATTATAGAGCAGGCGCGGGCGTGACTATACATGATGAAAGGCGCACTATCGCCCTCTAGGCTCAACGCTTCTTCCCAACGGAATGTGATGCCCTTTTCGGGTGAAATTCGTGCTATATTGAAGCGGGTGGCTGAGACTCCGACCGCTTCTGCTATTTCCTCCAATGCCTCGTCAGCAAGGTCGGTCCGATTTCCTCTGACAATTTCCAGAGCACGCCCACGAGCCTCGTCAAGTAGGTCATCCATGAATACCACATTGCCTCTGCGAGTGCTCATCTTTCCATCGGCAAGTTTGGTGAAGGCATAAAACACAACTTCTGGCACTTGAATTGCTAATTCTTCCAAAGCGATGCAGACTTGCTTTGATTGCAATTTGTGGTCTTCACCCAAGATGTTCAGCAACCGATCACTTTTACCCCATTTCCACTGATGATAAGCGATGTCGCGAGTCGCATAAAGGCTTGAGCCGTCGCCTCTCCGATAGAAGAATTTGGTCGATTTACCGGCGACGCCTTTAGACTCCAACTCAAGGAAATGCGCACCGTTTTCAGCAACACCATGCAACTCACTATTCTGCATTTTTTCCATGATTATCTCAACGCTGCCATCAACGATGAAACGCGATTCCTTAGTGAATGAATCAAATGCAATTCCCATTCGCGCCAGCGTCTCCAACATCCCGTCAAGAACCGGCTGATATGCGGCATCAAAACGAGCGAGCACGCCTTCATCTGCCTCCTCGGAAAGTCTGACCAATTCGGTTACTCCCAAGTCAACCGATTCATCCTGTGCCTTGAGCAGATTTGCCGCTTGATACCAACGGACGCGGGTATGGTCGGGCTTGTCAGCGTGTGGGCCATGCTCTGAACCATCAATATCCGCGGATTTCAACAACCTCGCTACCTGTTCCTCGGAGAGATTCTCAAGAGCCCAACATAGGATTCCGACTTGCTTTCCCATGTCATCAACGTAGTATTCCGCAGTTACGTCGTAGCCGGCTGCGCGGTGCATCTGAACCATAGTGTCGCCAAGCACCGCGTTTCGTGCCCGCCCGACATGGAACGGACCATTCGGATTTGCCGAAGTATGTTCAATGAGAATGCTACCCATTTGGGTCGGTGCGGACTGAGCGAGCAGGCGAGAAGCCAACCAGGCGATATCTGCTCGGATATTCAGGTAACCACCGCTTGCCGTCACTTCGCCGATTGCCGTCGAAGAAGTATCCATCGCGCCGGCAATTCTGGCAGCAATTACATCCGGAGCAACACCCATTTGTTTAGCAAAAGGAAAGCATGGTAAAGCCAAGTCACCCTGACTTGTATCCTTTGACCTCCCGAGCATTGATTGCCAAAAATCACCCTGTATTCCAACCTCAGCGATCGCAGCAGAAAGGGCTGGCATCACCTCAATCACAAGTGCCTTCATCCGAACATCAACTCCAAGCATAACGCAGCAGTGCAGCGATTCCGCCAAAGGCAGTATTCAGGGTGACACCTTCTTCGGTATCGGTGGAAACTAACTTCACTTTACTAGACGAGTGGCCGGCAAGTGTAGTCAATTCATCAATCAGAGACTCGGTCTTATCCTCGTTCTTCCTCACCTGATTCGATGCCGCAGAGCAGGACGGGCAGGGGGGGATTTCTGTAAGTAAGTCACAGGTTACAACCCATTCGTGGTTGCATTGACGACAACCGTAATATTGGCGGATTTTCTTCAAGGCTTCCGAAAGGAGTAGTGTGTCTATCGCACCTTGGTCAAGCGCGGCGCGTACCATCATTTCGCCATAGGTGGCCTTGGGGTGCGCTTGCATCACTTCGGACAAGAAGCGGTTGACCAAATTGCGTTCTGCATCCAACTCGATTTCATGCATTAGGCCTCCAGCCCGCTGCACTAATTCACGCAGTCCGGATTCGTTTGAGTAGCCGACATCAAAGTGCGGGCTGCAGATGAGTTTCTTCACTTCGTGGTGGAAGTAGTCATTTTTCACGACGAAATCCTTGGTTGCTCCCGGGCCACCGATGATGACGCCTTTCATGTCGCCAATCATCGGCAGCCAATACGAATTCGCATGTTCGGCCGCTCGCTTGAAAAATTTGTGTGCCGCTTCCTCAATAAGTCGCTCAAAACGCTGGGCTGACTGTCCACCTTGCCGGTGCTTACCCATGATATTGGACACCAATTGTTCTTGACAATGGACCCGCTTCCCGCTGGCAACTCCGTATGCCGCTTCGCCGCGGTCAATGACAAATAACCCGTAGCAAGTTTTGTCAATCAGCATATCTTCCAATTGGCTAATCTCAAAAGTAGAGTCACAACGGTAGCGGAACGACTGAAATGGCTCGGGCGGGTCGTCTAATACCACACAGACCATTCGGGTTTTGTTGTTGCCAATGATGACGTGACCGGTGAAAATAGCGATCCCGTTCTCGGGCATATTCTTGTAGCGATTTAGGGTTGAAACCGCCGACTCAATGGCATCGGAGACGTGTTTCTTGGTGCTTTTTGATTTGATGTTCGCCGCTTGGCCCAATTCTTGTCCCAACTGTTGTCGCACATCGTGAATCTGTCTGTCGGGAGGAACGATTACCGTTACTAACTCGGTTCCCATTCCTCGCATTTGGGAGAGTTCTTCCAGCGCATTCTTCGCTTTCAAGCGGCGCTGTTGCATTTCCAAATCCTCCGCCATTAGGGTTACCTCCGAACACTGCGACCAAGCGGCCCCCATCAATCCTTCCGCCGGCAGAGCCGGCGTGAGCCGCGCCTTCGCGCGTGAGGGCAGTCGCCGAAGGCGTCATGAAGCGAACGCGTTCAGCCGCTGCGTGTCAACACCTATCATCGTCGCACTCGGCGGCAGTCTGCTCGGTCCCGAAGTTGATGAAAATCATTCTTGGCTATCCGATCTTTGCGACGCTTGTGTTGAACTAACGAGGCGCGGAGAAAAACTTGGCTTGGTCGTAGGCGGAGGATTCCGCGCTCGCGAAGCGATTGCTGAGGCGCGTGCGACAATCAGCGACGTGGCTGAACTAGACGAAATTGGCATTGCAGCAACTAGAGTCAACGCATCAATCATCATTCGGGCATTGAAGGCGCGCGGATTGGATGTTTGCGCCGAAATTCCAGAAACTTGGCATGAAGGCGCATCTGCGTTGTCAACGCACCCGATTGTAGTGATGGGCGGCACCGAGCCGGGCCATACAACTGACAACGTCGCAATCCGATTAGCAATCTGCTGTAAAGCGACGCGATGCATCATCGCAACCAACGTCGCACACGTCTATGATTCAGACCCGCGCATCAACCCAAATGCACGAACTATAGAAAATATGACCCTGTCTGAACTGCAAGGAATTGTCGGCCCCCCGCAGCATGGAAAAGCTGGCGGCTCCGGGGTCATTGACCCAATCGGAGTAGCAGCAGCAGTTGAGGAAAATTTGCCATTAGCGGTATTGGATGGCAGAGATCCATCCATACTCAGGTCAGCAATATTAGGCGGAACATTCACAGGGACTACCATACGGACGGATGAATAGATGGCGAGAGCAGATAGACTGGCGGAGTCGGTGCGAGCCAACGCGGCTAAGGCAAAAACCGCTAAGAAAGGCAAGAAGAAGCCGGGCCCCGGTCTGCCTTCTACTGCTGGGCATCCGCAATATGTCGCCCCACATATGCATTGCAAGATTTGTCAGGTCGCTATCGGTATGGACCGGGACCCGGTAGTTTGCGATGATGAGGTTTGTGTAAAGGAGTGGGAGGACCGGGCGCGGCAGCGACGCAGAATCGGTTGGCTGCCGTGGATTGCTCTCGGTGTTGTAGGGATTTCCTTCATTTTGCCAATGGTGATGAGCAGAACATGAACCTCATCTAGGTCAACGAGGTGGAATCGGCGATGATGGTGCGGATTTTCTCGATTCTTCCCTTCGCGGTCGGCTGTATCTGCATCCTTTTGCTGCTATTTTCTCTAATCGGATTTGCTTCCGGAAATATGGAAGAAGAAATTCCCGCTATTCCTTGTATAGGCTTAGAAGATGCGGATTGTATGACCGGAATGTCAGATGCTGATTTGGAGGTTCCAACGGCCTTTTTCATGCTTGACGTTGAACTTGACATCACTTGGGAAAAGGGAGAGGAAGCGTGGATAGGAATCGTTGATGCATCTTATGCTGATACCTGCCCACCCGATGATAATGGTTTGACCAACTGCACTGCTTCTCAATACGAATTTGTCGCGGGTGGTCCGGGAACTTCTGGCGAATTCAACCACAAATTAAATCCTGGTGACCTGCGCTTTGTCACCGGCGGACACGCCGGTGCTGCAACGATTGATGCCAATCTTATCAGCACCGAATGGTCGGTATCGCTGGCATTTTGGTATGAAGTGCTGCTGGCAATCACCGGTGTACTTCTGTTCTTGTCAGGAATGCACATGGCTTTCCCCGTTCAGCCGTTATTCCGCAGACGCAATTGAGCCTGTTGATGAAGCGTCGCGTTCAAGAACCGGATGCGAATCGCAGGCGTCATGAGCAACTTTTCCTGCAACGGGTGCGGGGCTGCCATTGACTTGGCGGGAGTAGAGCCTGCTAGGGTTGAACGGAAGGTGTTCTGTGTCATTTGTGGCCACGTTTCTACCATCTGATTCAGACCCGTTCTCTGTGCCAGTTTTCCGGTAGTGAAAGCCGGTTAGGTGGTGCTTCTTTGCTGATTTTCTCTACGATTTCAAGGCGTAGTCGTTCTATTCCGACGCCTTCGGTTCCTGAAACTACCAGATGTCCGGTGGCAGGATTTCTCACCTCAGGAATCGGTAAGTCGTCGCGATCCGCATCGCCGGCTTCCTCGGCGGCGCGAAGCGCATTTTCCATCTCGCTGGCTGCCGCCCATTCGTCGCTTGGAATCTCTGTAATCAGGTCGGCCTTGCTGTCAATCACCAACAGCGGAGTTTGTGGTAGTAATCGGGCGACTTCCTTAAGCAAATTTTCCTGCGCCTCAATGCTAGTTCCTCCGGCCTCGGTTATATCCATCAAAAATAGGCAGAGGTCGCCGGTATGTTCGAGAGCAGCAATTGCCTGCATCTCAATCGGGTTTCGCTTCTCCATCGGCCGGTCCAATAATCCAGGCGTGTCAACAAGTTGGTAGCGCAAACGCCGGTGGGTGAAATGCCCAACGTGCAACTGCTGAGTTGTGAACGGATAAGAAGCGATGTCAGGTTTTCCGCTGGAGATTGCGGTGATTAGAGCGGATTTGCCAACGTTGGGTGAACCAGCGACAACCACGCACGATTCATGTGGAACGATTGAAGGCAAGGCGCGTAGGGTATCGCGAGCATCGTTGAGCCACTCAAGTTCCTTGTTTACCCGATGCATCACACTCGAGATTCGTCCGTAAGCCTCTCTCCGGGCCTCGTGCATCGGAGGAATATTGACCATCCGACGCAATTTCTTCGCGTTTTGAAGCCCTATTTCCTGCACTTTCCCGCCGGCCCAATGGCAGGCACCCAAACAATGGCGATAATCATCAGAGCCGACTGCAGCCTCTACCATCGCTTGGTCAAATAGAGTCATTCGGTCAAGATTTGGCCAGCGATGAACCATCTCAGTGAGGGCAGTGGAAAGTGTGTCGCCAGCAGATTGCACCATCCTGATCATCTGCTTGCGCGTACGATACATTCGGTCCGGGTCTTCTACTGCAGCCGCCGCCTTCTTGGCGCGATTGAAGGCCTTGTCAAGCAATTCCTCGCCGGTCAAAACCGTCGGTAAACTACGCCAAGCTGAAGCCGTCATACCATCACCTGCGACCCTTCGGCGGGGCAAGCCCCTATTCAAACCCGTCATCAAGACGGTATTGCAATTCGTTCAACGAAATCGTCAATGCTAATCTAATGCGCATGCAATGATGAAGTGGGCTCATATCAGAGGGTCGAATTGCCCCCGAGCAAAAGCGGAGGAAGCGGCTCAAGCGGACCTCGCATTGCCGGGCCTTGTGCCATGGTTGAGAATATGCCAATGTCCTGCAGGTTGTGCGACAGGCCAAACCAAACTCTGCCCTCATGGTCGACGATTACATCGATGAAGTCACCAAATCCACCACACCGATTGTAGCCGCAACCCTCTGTGGTATCGAGTGGGTCATCCATTTCATTGACCTGAACCGTGGTGATGAGTGGTTGCTCGGCGAATGCGTCAGTGATTACTGACAAGTAGCCATTCCAGATATTTCCGCCAGTCGTTCCCACATATGCAAGAGCGACACGCCCAGATGCGCCTGCCGCTATGGTTGGGAAGCCGGTGCCTTCAATTCCTGCTGGTGGAGCAACCATGATGGCCTCGCTCCAAGTGTTGCCCTCATCTTGTGAGTTGGAATAGTAAGGCATGTTGTCAGCACCCATCCACAATGCATGCACGTTATCTCCGTCGTCTGCAGCTACCGCAGCCTCCTCGAAATTCCAAGTGTCAGCGGTACCGCTCACCGATGTCGGCAAAACGTGCTCAGACCAAGATATTCCGCCATTGGTGCTCCTATAAATGGAGTAACCACTCCCATTACAGCCCGGATTACCCCGGTAGAAATTGCCATTCTCTGAACCAACGATATGCCCGGTGAGTCCGCCACTGTCACAGTCGGTCGGCGCACCGGGAAGTTCAGGACCCCAGGTATTGCCACCATCTTGACTGGCTGAGCACATCGGGAAGGGATATCCTGCGTTGACGCAGAATACCCAAGTTGTCTGATGTAATGCTGCCGAATAAGGCGAGGACGCGATAGTCTGGTGGTCCTGTACTGCCCAGCCAGATGCTGGAGTCGGCAGTGACCAAGATGCGCCCTCGTTATCCGACCACTCAACCGTCATACCAAGCAGAGCATGCATGTCGAATTTCATGATTCGGTCGGTCCACGGGTCCACGTATACGTAGGGGTCGTTGCTATTTGCAACCGGTAAAATCGGGTCATAGGAATCAGCGCATGAATATTCCAAAGTCTCAATCATCTGATTCAAGCCAGTGCACTTGACGATGGCTGTTGAGCCAGCCGGCCCGTTGCCCCAACTGCTCATGTAGAGATTTCCATCGGAAGTTGCTCCGATTGTCGGCTCAAAAGTTGACATCCCGATGCCGTAATAGGTTCCTATCGCAAAAAACGGCGTGTTATTGCCGGTCAAAATTGAGGTCCCATTGACGATGTGACTGCTATTGAGCGCGTTGGTAGCGTTGGCGTAATGATACCACGTCGTTACCGGAATCTCTTGTCCGAACTGAAATGGGTCAAACTGTGCCGGCCCTGAATCATCCTTGCCACCAAAACATCCGGAGAGACTTGAGGTTAGCATCAGCAGGACGAGAAGCACTGCTGGATACCGAGGCATATTTCGCCGGGGAATGAAATTACTCAATACAATTGCCGTGTGTGTTTCTGTGCAATCGGAATGCGACCTCTTTAGTAAGGTCAGCCACATGGCAGTAACGATAACATGGCGAAGAGTGGACGAAAGGGGTCGACAGAAATGCCCGAATGGGCGGTTTCTATTTGGGAAACATTGGGTAAACCCGACATCACCGAATGTCAAGATGTTCTTACCGGACCTTTGCTTGAACGACGCGCCGGTCTGCGTCGTGACGACTTGGTGGAGATTTTGCTCGATGCTCGCGCGATGAATGATAATGCTGAATTGTGGGTTCGCGGCAGAATGGTTGGAATCAATAAGTCATCGGTAGAGATTCTTGACACCGATTGTGTGTATCGGTATATCGCGCGCGATGTCATCGTTGAGTTGCGCTTGATTGCTCATATGCGTCCGGCCTACATTGACGATGGTGAGTTGCTTGAATTTGAGCGCGAAGACCAAAAGCGACGCACGATTATCCACGAAACTGTTGAGAAGAAAACCAAAGGCTCTGATGATGATCACCTTTGGGGGTGATTATTTGGCTCTGCATGAGAAAAGTTGCTCCGCCTGCGCGGGATTTGATGCGCCACTCTCCGATGCGGAGATGTCACCTTTTGCAAGGGAGTTGAACAATGGTTGGACCATCGTTGATGGGCATCACCTTGAGCGGGTGTGGGAGTTTGAAGACTTTGCCGCCGCTCTGGTTTTTGTCAACTCGGCGGGTGCAGTATGTGAGAAAGAATGGCACCATGCTGACTTTGACTTTGGTTGGGGGCGGGTGCAGGTTACCATCTGGACCCATAGCGTGAATGGATTGACGGAGGCCGACTTCGTCCTCGCCTGCAAACTTGACCAAATTTGAGGGATTTGATTGGTTACCGACCCAAAGGGACGCGATGCACCCGGATATCAGCGCCACGTATTCATCTGCGCCCATGAGAGAGCGCCGGATGCGAGTCGTCCCTGCTGCTCCGCTAGAGGCAGCCTTGAGGTGATGAAGAATCTCAAAAATGCTGCAAAAAGCGCTGGATTGAAAGGGGTTCGGGTGCAGAAATCGGGTTGCCTCGATTTCTGTGAAAACGGCATCTCATGCGTTGTTTATCCGGAAGCGGTTTGGTATTCCATTAAAGACCCCGAAAATGATCTGCCGGCAATCCTTGAACATCTAAGGTCAGGAAAGATTGCAGAAAACTGCCTGATGGACCTAACCTAATCACAACTTGACCGGTCGAGTTCCACCGCAGGCCTGACACTTCAGCAGGGTGGTTCGGTCTTCTTTGATGAAGCGAGTATCTGGTGCATTGCATTGGTGGCAGAGAATGTATGTCTTGACGTATGCGACAATCTTCTCCTTGATTCTGCGCGGAGGGATTCGGCCCTTGAGCAGGATTCGAGTTTGTTCTCGGCTACCGCTTGTGCCAAGTTCATTTTGCAGGAATTGGAATACGTGATTGGCGTCGCGGTCCATCAAATCAACCATGTCGCCAAAGTTTCGGACGATTGTCTGACTACCTTCAATCATCACGTCGGGCTCGGGTAGTGACCACCGGCTGCGCTCGCTGATATCGGTGGGGATATTGTCCCGTGCCCGGTCGAGCAATGACTCGTAATCGAAGTCCGCCATCGTCCCGCCCACCAACGACCCCCTGTTAAGGCCACCGACAACACAACAATACTGACACTCGTCGCCAGTAGTATGGGTGACGGTGTAGAAGTACGGTTCACGCGCATCGAGGATGGGGCACAAGCGCCAACTCGTGGTTCGGAACTTGCGGCTGGTTGGGACCTACGTGCGCTTGAGCAAGTAACCGTGGAAAAGGGTCACAGTAGCAAGGTTAGGACCGGTTTGATTGTTGCGATTCCGGCCGGATATGAGGGCCAAGTTAGGGCTCGTTCTTCACTCGCTGCAAAAGGGTTGATTCTACCCAATGCGCCTGGGACCATTGATGCCGATTACCGCGGCGAGTTGATGGTATTGCTAACTTGGATTGGACAAGGCGATTCGTGGGTGATTCCAGCCGGCGAAAGAATCGCTCAACTCATCATCGCACCGGTTCCTGAGGTCACCTTCACTGAAGTTGGCTTGGATGAACTAGGACAAACCGAGCGTGGAGAAGGTGGATTTGGCTCTACTGGCAAGTTCTGAACCATGCCATTTGGTGTGTGAGAGAGGCTATCACCTGCGGTGACTTGATTACCATCCCGCTTGCAGAAGCATGCGAGGAACATGGCACTAAGCATAGATGAACTCAGAGAGAAGGTCGCGACACTGAGTTCTGAAGGATTGAACACTCAGCAGATTGCTGATGAACTCTCTATATCTCAACGCACCGTCGTTTGGCTGTCTGGAGGTGCGCCTGAAGATGACCATCCGGATGATGTTCGGATTGGCTGGAGAACAATTGGAGTGCGGCCGATGCGCGTTACCGCCATCGGCGCAATCATGGCCGATGTCGTGCTTGAGGAGTGTGGCGATGAGATTGATACCATCGTTGGCATCAGCCTGAACGGCATCTTATTCGCCAATTCCATCGCCGACCAACTGGACCTTGAAGTCAGCATCTTTCGTTCGGTTGATGATGAGGGCGGCGGACACTTATCCAACAAATACGGCAACGTAGCGGGACGCAAGGTCGCCATCGTTGACGACCTACTCTCGACCGGAATGACGATGCGCAAAACCATTGAAGCACTGAGCCGCGCCGGGGCAGACGTTGTACTCACTTTGGTTCTAGTCAATAAAACCGAGAATGATGAGGTTGCTGGAGTGCCACTCCGTGGCCTGATTAGGGCAATCAAAGTGTAAGTAAAAAAGAGGGGGGAGCATGCACTGGGCGGATGTAATCGCCTCAAGTCTTGGCGAGAAAGGCGACTCTCACATCATCGCCTCAGGAATCACTCCTTCCGGAGAATTTCACATCGGTCATCTTCGTGAAATCCTCACTGCTGACATGATTACCCGCGCCTGCAAGGCGCGCGGAATGACGGTTGAATTCATTTTCATTGTGGATTCGGCAGACCCGCTCCGAAAGGTCTACGATTTCCTTGACCCATCATATGAGGCCTACATCGGCCATCAATTGGGCCGGATTCCTGCTCCGGGGGAAGACGGCAAACCCGGTGATGGTTCAACCACCTACGCCGAGCACTTCCTTGCTCCATTCCTTGATGCGCTAGCACAGATTGGCGTCACTCCAACCGTGATGGATAACCTGCAAAGTTACCACGACGGAAAATTCGCTGAGGCCGCGAAGCAGGTATGTGAGAATGTAGACTCAGTTCGAGAAATCATCGAGCGGGTGTCCGGGCGGGAATTGGCCGCAGATTGGTTCCCGTACAACCCGTTGGGCAGTGATGGTAGCATGGATGGGGTGACGGTTACCGGCTATGAATGGCCGAACGTTCAATGGCGGGACAGCACCGGTAGCGAGGGTTCGGCTGACATCAGAACTGCTGAGGGAAAATTGCCGTGGCGAATTGATTGGCCGGCTCGATGGGCATTTCACAAAGTTTCGTGCGAGCCGTTCGGAAAGGATCACGGAGCGGCTGGAGGCAGTTATGACACCGGTCGTGAAATTGCAATTTTGCTCGGTAATGAGCCACCGATGCCGCTGACTTATGAGTGGATTTCGCTGAAGGGGGTCGGAGCGATGTCGAGCAGTTCTGGAGTATCTATCGGTCCGCTTGACGCGCTGAGATTGGTGCCGCCCGAGATTCTGCGCTATCTGATTGCCCGCAATAAACCAAATCGTCACATTGATTTTGATACCGGCGCATCACTCATCGAATTGGCTGATGAATACCAGCGGCGACTGACTGCAAAACAACCGACAGCTGAGGAATATGACGCGATGAGTCGCCGACAAAAATCTGCGCTCGAGGATATTTCTGCGCAATTACTCTACTCGCGAATTAGTGAAGATGACGAAGGCGACACCGGCCGATTGGTCTCATTCCGCCACCTCGGAATGCTCGCTCAAATCCGCGCCAAAGACGCGGATGTTTGGGGCTGTTTGGTAGCGAGTGGACACATCGGTTCGCCAGATAGCCCACCATCTGACCTTGCTGACCGACTCACTCGGATGCGGGCTTGGATTGACTCAGAACACTTCCCGGAGGAGTTTCGGCTCAATATTCAGGAAAAACCGAGCGAGGATGCCTTGGGTAATCTCGATACTGATTCGATTCCATACTTGTCAAAGTTGCGCGATGCTTTGAGTGGGTGCGAGTGGGAAGAAGTGGAAATTAACAACCAAATTTGCAATGAAGCGAAGAAAGTGGAATTACGACTCAGTGATGCTTTTACCATGCTATATTGGCTGGTTTTAAATCAACAACGAGGGCCAAAACTTGCTTCAATAATGCAGCAGATGGATAGGAATGATGTTGTTGATCTACTCAAATCTGCCATCGCCGAATTGAAATGAATGCCTTGTCGCCTTCCATTGGTCCTCGGCGACTTCCTACTATGACGTGGACATGGGTGAGAGAGGGTAATCAACCGACACTCTTGAAATGGTGTCCTGTGAGTGGCGAGTACAATGCCTGTCCACTGTCCGAGTTGCGAGGCTCCTGTTGAGGCGATAGCGAAGTTCTGCCTACAGTGTGGACACGACTTTGATGGCGATGGTCCAATTACCTCAACCGGGCACGATGTCAGGCAACTGAAAGAGTTGATTCGTGGACGAGAAGAACTTTCGATGGCTGACAAATTCGACCTGATTGCCAAGATTGAGGATGGGGCTAATCCGATTAAACTCGGATTGGCAGCTGGACCGGATGGAGATGGGGTTGCAGCAGGCGATGATGCGGTTGCTGCGGTAGAAGTAAAGATGCCTGCAACCTCACTTTCCGATGCTGCAAAAAACTACACCACTAGTCCTGCCGCAACCGCTGCAGTCGCGCTTATGTCATCAAAAACCGATGCATGGGATTTCCTCAAAGCGGGAAAAATCAACACCGCAGACCCACTATTCGTTGAAGCGATGACGTTGGGGATGGAGGCCAGCCATCACATTCACGATATTGCGGCCGGTGGTATTGACGAAACTGACCTTACCAACGAGGATTTGCGAGCGATTCCCGTATTGAAGCCGCCAAAGCGTTCTTTCTGTCCAAAGTGCGGCTCAGATATCCACTCACACACCATGCTACAATGGCGAAAGTGGCGAGACCACTCGGGAGAGGTCGTTCAACTACAGGCACAAGCGGCGATGGAAACCGCGTTGGTACAGGTGGCATCTCACTATATCGGGGCGACCGAGACCGCTCAAGCCGAGAATCTTCAACTGAAAACCAAGATTGAATCATTAGATGAGAAGAAAATGAGAGAAGCCCTCACCGGTGAATTGCGTCCTGAGTTGATGAAAGAAGCCAAAGAGACTCTGATGGAGAAACTTGAAGAGGATTTGCGCGAGAAAATTGAGGAAGAAGTTCGGGCGGATTTGGCCGCTCGCGGTGCGGTTCGGACCATTTCTACCACTCGCGGCAGCAAGACATTCTCACCCTCAAAATCATCCAGCAAAAAGTCGGCAGCACCGAGAAGAGCCAAGATTAGCAAGACCTACGAAGGCAAGCCTGCCGGCAAGGTGGATTGGTTCTTAGACGATGCACTGGACACTGTTTATGACCCGCATGGCACCGGTAAGGTGCTGAAGAAGAAGACGATTCTTGCACGGTCAGCGGACGGGAATGTTCGGGTTCAGGATGTAGTGAGAATCTACAACGAAGAAGGTGAGAGTGGCTTGTCAGAATTGGCGTGGACCAGTCCGTTTACCAAATACATCATTGAAGCGTACGATGCGGCTGGGTGAGATGAGTTCGCCGATGTTTCCATCGGATGATGAATTGAGATTTTTCTTGAAATGTCAGAGTTCTCTGTGTCTTTGCGCCTCTGCGTGAAGCGACATCAATAATAAAAATGGATTTAGATGTATTCTACGATTAGACGCCGGGGTTCAGGCATGCCTTCCAAAGCGACTTCAATTGCCTCCACTTCCATTTTTGCAGATGACATCGTGGTAACGAACGGGATGTTTAATTCAACAGCCAAACGGCGCATCATATTGCCATCAAGCACCGCGCCGCCAGTATTACTCGGGGTATTGATGATCAGATTGATTTTACCCTGACGCATCAAATCCAACGCGTCTGGACTCTGGTTCTCAGCAATTCTATAGCAGGTCTCCACATCAATTCCACCCTCATCCCGCAGCACCCTGGCTGTACCTGATGTCGCGTGTAAGATGAAGCCCATTTCAGCTAACCGACGGGCGACCGGAATCAAGTCCACCTTATCACCATCCTTGACAGTGAGATAGACCCCTCCTTGAGTGGGAACTGGTAATTCGGTTGCCAATCGCGCCTTCAGATAGGCTGCTGCCGGATTCTTGTGACTGCCCATCACCTCGCCGGTGCTCTTCATCTCAGGACCTGGTGCGGGGTCAAGTCCACGCAATTTGATGAAGGGGAAAACCGGGGCTTTCACACAAACTACGTCGGTCATCCTTCGGGGGATTTCAAGGTCACACAATTTCGCTCCAATGGTGACGTGGGCGGCGATGCGAGCCAGAGGAATGCCGGTGGCTTTGGCGACAAATGGGAAGGTCCGAGAGCCTCGCGGATTGACCTCAAGCACGTATAATTCATCTTTGCAGATGGCAAATTGGATGTTGTAACAGCCGATGATATTCAGGCCCAATCCAATCGCAATAGTCCATTCTTCAACCTGAGCAAGTATCTCCTCACTCACGTTTTGTGGCGGGATGAAGCAGGTGGAATCCCCGCTGTGAATCCCGGCTTCTTCCAGGTGTTCCATCACTGCACCAATCAGTACTTCGTCGCCATCACAGACCGCATCCACATCAAGTTCGGTCGCGCTAGTGAGGTATTCGTCAACGAGTAAAGGCTTGTCAGGAGCGATGTAAGCATCCGACATATAGGTCTCAAGTTGTTCATCGTCGGTGAGAATCTCCATGCCACGTCCACCCAAAACATACGACGGTCGTACCAACACAGGGTAGCCGATTTCAATTACCGCTTCGCGGATTTCTTCGGGTGACTTGCCGGTCTTGCCAATTGGCAATCGTATGATGCTGGATTCACCGAATTTTTCGAATCGCTCGCGGTCGCTCGCCTCATCAACCGCATCTGGTTTGGTGCCGAGAATTTCACAAGATAGGCCCATTTCGGAAAGGTGTGCATTCCTTTCGTCTAATGGGAGGGCGAGATTGATGGCGGTTTGACCTCCGAATTGTAGCAAGATGCCGTCGCAGCCTTCGCGTAGCATTACTTCTGCGACGCATTCTAACGTTAGCGGGTCGAAATATAGCCGGTCGGAAGTGTCGAAGTCGGTGCTGACGGTTTCTGGATTATTGTTGACTATAATCGCCTCGTGGCCGACTTCTCGGATTGCTTGAACCGCATGCACTGCACCATAGTCAAACTCGATTCCTTGTCCGATTCGGATCGGGCCCGAACCGATGACCAATAGGCGTCTAGAGGGGCTGCCATCTTGCCTTGTTTTGCGCTCGTCAGGCACCAAATCAATGCCGCTAGACGAACTGCCACCTTCGTAAGTTGCGTAGTAATACGGAGTTACTGCAGCAAACTCAGCCGCGCAGGAGTCAACCATACGGAAGCGCGGATGAATTGACAACTGGTGGCGACGCGCCATCACCGCGTGCTCATTCATTTCAGCTGACAGAGATTTACAACCAAGAGGTGGGAAGTCGCTCAAGGCATCGGCGATGTGAGCGTCTGAGAAACCAAGTCCCTTCCAGCGTCGGAGTTGGGTTTTAGTGAGTGAGGCCGGTTTGCATCCAGATGTTCCGGCCGCAATTATCTCCGCTTCAACATCTGCCATATTCTTGAAGCGATGCAGGAACCAACGAGTGATTCCTCCACTGACCTCGTGAACTTCATCAACACTCATTCCACGGCGGAAGGCCTCGAATAATGCATTCATCCGCCGGTCGGTCGGAACCCTCAGCCACTCGTCCAAAATCTCATCAGTTAGCGGCTGAGTGGCACGTTCATCCATCGTCTCGCCATCGCTAGCATCGGCAAGTGTAAGTGGACGAGGATGGGGTTGGCCATATTCAAGAGAGGCACAAGCCTTGAGGAAAGCCTCCTCAAAACAACGGCCGATAGCCATCACTTCACCAGTGGATTTCATCGAGGTGCCAAGAGTCCGGTCGGCTGTGCGGAATTTGTCAAAAGGCCAACGCGGAATTTTCACCACGCAGTAGTCAAGGGTCGGCTCAAATGCGGCGGTAGTCCCTTCTCCGGTTATCGGATTTGGCAACTCATCAAGGGTGTAGCCGACAGCGATAAGCGCAGCGATACGAGCGATTGGGTAGCCGGTCGCCTTCGAGGCAAGAGCCGAGGAACGAGATACTCGCGGATTGACTTCTATAACTCGGAAATCACCGGTGTCTTGGTCAAAGGCAAATTGTACATTACAACCGCCCTTGATGTCTAAGCGTCTGATTAGTTTCAGGGCTGCATCGCGCAATCCCTGATGGTCGCGGTCAGACAAGGTTTGGGTCGGAGCGACCACAACCGATTCACCGGTGTGAACTCCCATAGGGTCAATATTCTCCATAGTGCAGACGATAATGGCGTTATCAGCCGCATCTCGCATCACTTCGTATTCATGCTCTTGCCAACCCAGAATGCTTTCCTCAATCAAGACTTGACCGATTTGCGAGTGCAAAATACCTTGACTTGCGATTTCAACCAACTCTCCCCTATTCCACGCAGTGCCACCTCCAAGCCCACCGAGAGTGAAGGCGGGGCGAATCAGCAATGGGAATCCACCCAACTTTTCTGATGCCTCAATCACGCCTTCTATAGAATTACAGGCTATTGCTTTCGGCACCGGGAGGTCAATTTCCTCGCAAACTTGCTTGAATAGGTCGCGGTCCTCGGCCTCGTCTATAGCGATTAGGTCACAGCCAATTAATTCAACGCCGTGTTTAGCGAGTATTCCCTCATGAGCGAGGGCACTTGCTATATTGAGGGCGGTTTGACCACCCATGCCAGCAAGTAGCGCATCCGGTTTCTCAATCTCAATGATGCGCTCTACGACTTCAGGCAATAGCGGCTCGATGTAAATCCGGTCGGCCATCTCTGGGTCGTTTTGAATCGTGGCCGGATTTGAATTGACCAAAATAATCTCGTAGCCATCGGCGCGCAGGGCACGGCAGGCTTGGCTGCCGCTGAAGTCAAACTCGGCAGCTTGACCGATACGAATCGGACCAGAACCGAGAATCATTATGCGCTGAATATCATCTCGTCGCGGCATCATTCAGCCCTCCTGCAAAGCGGTAATTTCCCATCCAAATGTTGCTCAACCATCTCTGCAAATCTGTTGAACAAGGGATTCGCATCGTGTGGACCGGGGCAAGCCTCGGGATGAAATTGAATGGTGAATGCCGGCTTCCCGACCACATCTAGCCCCTCAACAGTCCGGTCGTTAGCATTAACAAACCGCACGACTACGTCGGATTCAAGCAAGTTCTCAACCTCACCGCTATTGGCTCCCGATGGGTGTGGTGCAAGCATCCCTTGCTCTGGGTCCTCTACCGCAAATCCATGATTCTGACTGGTGATGCTGACCTTGTTAGTCTCAAGGTCAACAACCGGCTGATTACCGCCACGATGCCCATAACGCAACTTGTAGGTTCGTAGCCCGGAAGCCAAACCCATCAATTGATGGCCGAGGCAAATTCCCATCACTGGCAAATCATCTCTGACCGCGTTAGCCAGCGTATTCCGCGCAGCGGTCGCCTTACCCGAATGCGCGGGGTCACCGGGTCCATTGGAGGCAAATAAGCCATCAATCTGCCAATTGCCAACCAATTCATCGTAGTCTACATCAGGCGAGCACCATAGCACTTCGAAGCGCGAGCACAACTCGCGCAGAATATTGTATTTGATTCCACAATCGAGCACAGCCAACCGGGGAAGTGGGGTGCCATCGGGTGTGGTAGCACCTTCGTTTAGTAAAACGGTGTCTTCGCGACTGACTTCGTCAACCAAGTCAGCAAGGTCTGGCGATTCCATCTTCTCAAGAGTCTGCTTCATCTCCTGCTCTTGCTCAAGCGGTCCAAAAATACACAGAATCACTCCATGTTCCCTAACCCTACGTGTGAGGTCGCGGGTGTCTATGCATTGGATGCCGGGAACCCCGTGTGCGAGTAGGAAATCGGCGACTGATCCAAGCGAATGACGGTGATCTGGGGTCGGCATCATCTGACGGCAAACCACTCCGCGAGGCCAAACTCCACTCGATTCAGAAATTCCAGCAGCGATGCCGTAATTGCCGAGCATCGGCCAAGTGAAAGTGAGAACTTGGCCGGCGAATGATGGGTCACTCAGAGACTCCTGATATCCGGTCATATTGGTGGTGAATACCAACTCGCCTTCGGCGATTGCAGCGGCTCCGAATAATTCACCCTGATATCGAGAGCCGTCGGCGAGCAGCAACACCCCTTGACCACTAGCCTCTCGGTTGCCCGATTCAGTAGCACCAGGGAGTAATCTATCCGCTGCATCAACATCGGAATAGGCAGAAGAAACGCCGGGTTGGCCAACACCGGGAGAGAAGCCCCCTTCAGTAACCAACCGTTTGCACCCTAAGTCGGTGCTTGAATACCCCTCTTAATCATTGAGATAAGTAAACTGCGTTGTAGATTGCTAAGAGAACTACAACTGTCAACAACTAACCATCCGTCAACAATGAGGGGTTGGGTGAAAAATCATTCCTTCTCAACGACTACTTTGCCACTCGCCGAAGGCTGAATCTCCAACCGGCCGCCTTCAAATCGGTCTTGTCCCGGAATTTCTCCGAGCAATTCGTGCAAGAATAATGCTAAGGCTGCAACTTCAGAATGCGGCTGGTTACCGACTCCGATATTGAAATCTGCCAGCGCATACATCTCGCCAGGAACCTTCGCTCCACCAACCACTACAGCAAGTTTGGTGTCGCGCGGGATTGCCGCTGTCGCTTGCTTGAGTTGCTCACCATACATTGTCAGATGAATTACCACTCCACCCTCTCTCTTGAATGCCTTTAGCCAACCCATCGGTTTCTTGTCGTGGGTCGCGGAAAACGTGCCACCGAATCGGTTAGTTACGCCGCTAATTGTTTCCATTACGTGCTCATCTTCATCGCCGCATAGTAGGAAATGGTCCGCTCCCAACGCACGCGCTGTTAGCCCCAAATGACTGGTGATTCTCTTGTCGCGCTGCTGGCGGTGGCCGAGCCTTACAACGGTGAGTTCTGCTCCGCCCATGCGCATCTCCTGATGCAGCCCGGCTCACGCGCCTTCATCAGCCTGTCCCTGCTCCTAATCTCGGCCTGAAAGCGGTGCAATGTCCAACGGGAAGGTAATCAGTAGGTTGCGAACCCAAGATAGCAAGAGGGCGTCAAGGAACATGGTAGCACAGTAGAATACCATCACTCCGAGCACAAAGAGTCGGGCGGACAGCATCAACATCTCACCGCCCGAATCACCAAATGTCAGATGGCCAATCGGCTCAAGTGCGAGGAAAGTTGCCAAAATCAGCATCGCGCCAGAGGCAATTCCCGGCCACGGTTGACTTCTTTCTCTTGACAGCATCATCAGCACGGTTGAAAGGAAAACCAACAGGGGAACCATACCGGAGACAGTGACATAATTCCAACCTAAAATCAGTGAGGCTGGGGCTTTCGTTCCACCCAATTCGTCAGCGAATACCTGCACAGTCAGCCACCAGAATAGTGTGGTACCCATCAGCAATATACCAGAATAAACCGCGTTATGGTAAACCATTCTACCCATCTCATGTCGGTCAGCGGGTTCTAATCGCTGTAAAACCGCCTCAGCCAACTCCAATGCATCGGAGGAGGGTAAGTTGGCTGAATCCTCAGTGACGGATAGCCTCGGAGTATCATCATCAGAGCCCTCAAGAGTCATCAGACCCAACGATTCGGTGAGTTCCACTCCTACCACGGGTGTGAACGGCCTCTGCACACATCATAAACCATGCTGCGAGTGCCGGCTGCATGAAGGGCGAAGTTGCACCATTTCTCAAACTCCGCCCCGATGGTCGCCCCCGCCTGATGGGTATCATCAACACCACACCAGACTCCTTTCATTCACCCTCGCGCCAAAGTGGGGTTGCGGCTGCAACAGAGTTGGCATTGCAAATGTGGAAATCTGGAGCGGATTGGGTAGATGTCGGTGGTGAATCAACCCGCCCCGGTGCTGATTTGGTAGATGAGGAAGTTGAGGCGGCCCGGGTCGTTCCGGTTATCGGGTCGATTGCTGCTGCGAGACGAGATTTTTTCGCAGGAGGTGGGAAAATGGAATCGGCGATGCTGATTTCGGTTGATACTCGCCGGCCAAGTGTCGCTCGCGCCGCCTTAGCAGCCGGCGCAGATATGGTCAACGATGTTTCAGGGCTACGCGATGCTGAGATGGTGGATTTGGTATTGGAAGCCGGCTGCGCCGTCTGCATCATGCATATGCAAGGCGACCCAAGTAGTATGCAAGATAATCCGGAATACAGCGACATCGTCGCTGAAGTCAGCAAAAAATTACTCGCGTCCGCAGAGAACTTGGTGCATCGCGGAATGGATGCGGAATTAATCTGTATTGACCCCGGAATCGGATTCGGCAAAACTCTGATTCACAACCTGAAACTTCTGCAGAATCCGAGCGACCTACGCGGGGGCAACGGAATTTCAGTACTTTGGGGTGCGAGTAGGAAATCCATGTTCAAAGAATTACTTGGCCGGCAAGATTCCGACGATAGGTTAGCAGGAACCCTCGCGGTCGCAGCGTACGGCATGGCGCAAGGCGTGGACATTTTGCGAGTTCATGACGTGGAGCCGCACGACGACCTGCTCAAAACCCTCGGGTCGTTAGATGGGGTGGAATAATGAGCGATGTTGGGGATTGGGATGAAGGCAAGCCCTTACCTGAGGAAATAGTCAAAGAAATTCAGAAGGAAGATACCCGAATTAAGTCACCAATTGTTGACATTGATGAAAATCTGCGATTGATTGGCACCGCGCACATATCGCGGGCTAGCGCGGATGATGTGCGCGCTGAAATCGCTAATTGGGACCCGGACATCGTCGCGGTTGAATTGTGTAAAAGTCGCCTCGATGCATTGACAAAACCGGACCGATTTGACAACGAAACGCTAGGAAAGGTGCTGAAAGAGGGCAAGGCCCCGTTGGTTTTGTTCCAATCCTTATTGGCAGGAGAGCAGCGGAAACTTGGCCTTGCCGAAGGCGAGAAGCCGGGAACGGACTTGCTCGCGGCAATTCAAGCGGCTGGCGAGGCGAAAAAGGAAGTCGCATTGGTTGACCGTGACATTCAGATCACCTTGCGCAGGGCATGGAGAAGAATGGGCCTGCGAGAAAAATGGCGGGTTGTTACTTCACTTCTGCTCGCTGACGAGGATGAGGATAGCGAGGTTTCAGTGGATGAATTGCTGCGTGATGGGGACCTGATTACCGAGATGCTCACAGAGTTGAGAACTGCCGCACCAAATGCTGGAGAAGTGCTGGTTGATGAGCGCGATGAATTTCTTGCTGGGGCAATCGCTCGTTTGCGGGATGAAGGGAAAGTTCTCGCCGTGATGGGTGCTGGTCACCTTGCGGGGGTTTCAAAGCGATTGAAAGCTGGAGATACCCTAACTCCAAACAGATTCAATGAACTCAATCATGTTCCGGCACCTTCGCCAATCTGGAAGATTCTCAAGTGGACCCTTCCGTTGCTGATGTTGAGCATGTTTGGCTATCTGATTTACCAAGGAGATTGGCAGCAACTTCGTCAAAGCGCGGGGATGTGGCTATTTCTCAACGCTGCGTTGTCTGCGATTGGAGCCACGCTTGCTAGAGGCCATCCATTGGCGATTCTTACCGCCGCTTTAGCCTCACCAATCACTTCGCTCAATCCGACTTTAGCCGCCGGTTGGTTCGCAGGAGCGATGCAGATGAAAGTTGCTCAGCCTTCGACCAGAGACTTGCAGGATTTCCTTCGCCTCGACCGATTATCGGTGTTTTGGAAGAACAAAGTCGGGCGGGTATTGTTGGTCACCGCCTTTGCAAATCTTGGCTCGGCTGCAGGAGCGTGGATAGCCGGCTCAGCAATTGTCAGCACCTTCATCGGTAACTTCTGAGCCGGCGTTTGTGCGGGAGTTGCGCACTATCGTAGATGACTTGGGTAGTGAGATTGATAGAGATTGAATCGGAAATCGCATCCGTTCCGTTGAAAAACCGGATGCGAGTCGGCGCATCATGGTTGAAGACGTCGTAATAGTTGGCGGAGCGAGAACTCCGTTCTGTGAATGGTCTGGAGGCAAGCGTGGGGATGGCCAGCCCGGGGGGCTGCTTGCAGATGTTACCGCAGAGGATTTGGGTGCAATCGCTATCCGAGGCGCACTTGAGAAAACCGGTACAGACCCTGCAACGATTGACCATGTGGTGATGGGTTACGCGCTACAAACCTCAGACCAAGCGATTTTCGGTTCACGACACGCTGGTCTGAAGGCAGGAATCCCACACGAAGTCCCGATGCTAACCCTTTCACGAATCTGTGGAAGCGGAGCACAATCCATCGTATCTGGGGCTCAAATGATTATGCTGGGTGAAGCGGAAGTTGTGGTCGCTGGCGGGATGGAAAACCTCTCTCAGGCTCCTCATGTTCTGCGTGGGATGCGAGAAACTTACCGATTAGGTCGACCGCCGAGAGAAGGCGATGAACTTCCTAAGGATATGGAGGACTTGCTATTCACCAATCTATTGGATAATATCTGTGGCTCATTCATGGCGCAAACCAGCGATGAACTTTGTAGCCGAAAAGGGGTGCTGCGGCCCGAAGTTGATGAGTTCGCAGCATTGTCTCACCAACGCACCGAGAAAAGCATTGATGAGGGCGTTTGGGCGCAAGAAATCGTTGAGGTTGAGACTGAAAACGGCACCGTAGGGGCGGCTGACGAGGACCACGTGGTGCGTGGAACCACCGCCGAATCACTTTCCGAATTGCGCACTCATTTCGGTCCTGACTCGCTGGTTACTGCTGGCAACGCTTCGGGCGTGGTTGATGGTGCCGCAGCGGTAGTCATCAAGTCAGCAACCCGCGCTGCGGCAGACGGCGATGAGCCGCTAGCACGAATCGTATCGTGGGGGATTGTTGGACTTGACCCGGCTATCATGGCATACGGGCCGGTGCCTTCTAGCAGGCTTGCGCTCGACAAGGCAGGCCTGACGACAGCAGATATTGACCGCTGGGAAATCAACGAAGCATTTGCCGGCCAAGCGGTCGCTTGCATCAAGGAACTTGGTATTGATGTTGAGAAAGTCAACGTCAACGGCGGCGCGGTTGGAATTGGCCATCCACTCGCCGCTACCGGCACCCGCTTGGTGCTCACCCTCGCTCATGAACTACGCCGATGCGGTGGTAAATACGGTGTCGCCACAGCCTGCATCGGCGGCGGTCAAGGAATCGCCATCATCATCGAGTCGATTTGACCGTTTTTTCGTATTTTACACCATAGGAGGGGTTAACTACCGACCGTCCTGCATAGCACGGTGATAACATGACAGAGCACATCATCACCGAACACATTGAAGGAACCGGGCACTCTGGAAAAAAACGTAGTCTAGTGAAGACACTATCATGGAGAACGATTGGAACGATTGATACAATCATAATCACTCGAGTTGTAACCGGCAGTTGGGCTGCCGGAGCCACTGTAGGAGGAATTGAGTTATTCACTAAGATGATGTTGTACTATCTACACGAGCGCGGTTGGAGTAGAGTGGATTGGGGTCTAGAGGACGTCGATGTAGATGTAGAGTCCCTAGGAGAACAACGCCCCGTTCATTGAGATGCACCCCGATAGCGCTTCTTGATGGACCCACTGAGTGGGGGGGTTGGAAGAAAGTCGCTGCAGTTTGAGCGTGGTAAACGGCCCCTTGTCTAGGCTGGCGACCGTATCAAGATAATTTAGATGCAAACGCCGTCCCGGCCGTCAGCATGGGGGAGACTCGTGAAGGCGGTGGGAACATGAGTGTGACAAAAAGTAGAAGTTTGATGAAGGCTGTCTGTTGGAGAGCCATTGCAACCCTCACCGGGGCAATTATTGTGTTTTTCCTCTACGGGGAGTTTGAGGCTGTAGGGAAATTCATGATTGCAGACATATCCCTCAAGATGCTGTTCTACTATGCACATGAGCGTGGTTGGAGCATGGTCAAGTGGGGCAAGATTCTGAAGCCAACACCTGAATCAACCGATTAGTAGCAACTCGCGGATGTCAATAAGATATCGAATGAGGCTAGCCACTACAGCGATGATGAACGGGTAAGTCAGTACCCTTTGGGGAAGTAATTTGATGGCAGTACGCGCACCCAGCCAAGCCGTACCTGCAACAATTAGGCAAATTGGCACGAGATATAATCCAAGGGTTTCAAGAACGGCCCGACCAGACTCATCAATCAATAAATGCGCTAAAATCCCCATCGGAACCATCCATGTCTCAATGATGTATGATGTACCAGCAGCCTGATGTTGCTTGAAGCCAAGTGCAGAACGGTGCAGAGTCATGAAGATTGCACCGCCGCCAATTCCAAGCAAGCCGGAAGCGGCACCGCCGCCAAAGCATCCGGCTCGGTACATTCTGAGAATCCTTCCTTCAACCTCAGGGGTTTGGGCCTCGCCGTTTCCACTGCCATTATTCTCGTTGGTCAGTTTTTTCACCGTAGAATAAATTACCCAAATCAAGAGAAATGATGCCAATATTTTGATTGACATATCACCCATCCAATTGATGAATAACGCTGCGAGCAAGGCCCCGACAATTGCCCCACCTAAGGCCGCAACTATGCCCTTTTTCCCAACTGAAATCACCGCATAACCTCCCTTCAGATGAGCGACGCGGCTGCCGAGGGAAACCATCCAGACCAATATCAGCGAGCAGACCAAAGCGAGGTGAATATCCCACTCGAAAACGAAAAGAAAAATCGGCACATATAGCACGCCGCCACCCAGTCCAAGCGGAGCAAACATGAACGCAGTCATCAAGATAAGCAGAAACGCCAAGATGATTTCAAGTTGCATTATCACTCCTCCTTCTCTACATACCAATGCTTACGCTGCGGCCCCAAGGGTCGCTTCATCCAAAGTGGTCTGCGCTCACCACGAGGATGGGTCTCCCGCTCCTTGGCCCAAGCATTCCACTTTTGATAGTACTCCTGCGACTTTCTTGTGTCAACCTCAACATCGCCGTAATGCTCGTCTTCACCGGGTCGGGACAGCCAAACCTTCTGTAGCCAGCAGTGAGCGCCGCTAATCGGGTCGGGCTGAACTGCGTGTGTGATGTTCTGATGGACGCCTCCGTCCCGCCACCAGATCCGGTTGGTATCGGGGTCTTTTGACTTCCACGGGCGCACGCCCTCGACGGTTCGCATTCGCATTTTTCCATCACCGAGGTCGCTGATTTCAACCGTGTTGGTGAGGAAGCGGTTGCCTTTGTCCTGCGCTCTTCTCCATCTGCCGATGTGGTGAGAGCAGCCGACCACTCCGGGTTTGATTGATTCAGTCACCCAGACCTTGTCTACGAACCAGCCGATTTCGGTTTTGATTTTCAGTAACTCGCCTTCGGAGACGCCGAGTCTTGCGGCGTCGGTCGGATGAATCCAAATCGGATTTTTATGGCCGATTTCGGTTAACCATTTTGAATTGGCTGACCGAGAGTGAATGTGCTGTGGCAAGCGGAAATTGGGTAGTAGGCAATACTCATCTTCGCCGGATAATTTGGACGGATGAACATGGCTCTTGATCCGATAATGCGGGATGGAATGTTCGGGATACCCGAACTCAACCATTGTGTTTGAGTAGAATTCTTGCTTACCGCTTGGAGTCGGCCATCCAACCTTTTTGCCATCGGAACCCTCCTCCTCATGTTTGCTATAGACCGATGACTCAATCAAGAATGCCCCGTGCTTACGCATGTAGTCAAGGGCGGAAATACCCTCTTTTTCAGCCGCCTCAGGAAGCCCGGGCACATGCTCAAAAGTGAATTGATAATACTCGTCAACGGTGATTTTCTTACCCTCGCGATAGGGGCTTAGGAAGTGCTTGCGAATCCCCATCGTGCCATCATCAATTCGCCAAGAAAGTTCAATCCAAAACTCATCTTCTTCCCAGACTTGACCCGGATTGACTTCGTGGGTAAACTCGACTTCCCTGCCCTCGCGCCGCGCGAACTCCCGAAGCACCGGTTGGCGGAATGCCACCCATTTTCCGGCCTGAGTTGCATATGAATTGATGTCGTGCCGTTCAGAAGAATGACCCATCGGCAACACGTAATCGGCCAAGAATGCAGTCTCGTTCCAAGTCGGAGTCAGCGCGATATGACATCCGATAGACTGCTCGTTTTGTAACATATCCATCCAAGCGAATCCATCTGGATAGGTCCAAACCGGATTGAATACCCGAGTGAAATACACATCCATTTCACCTCTGCCTTCCTTCACCATATGCGGCAATATATGGCTCATCTCGTAGTGAGCGAGGGTATATTCGGGTGGGAAATGCAATTCGTTCCAGCCATCTGGGTCTGGCGGCTCATCAAATAACGTCGGCTTGTATTTCGCCCACGAATTCGGTGCTGTGCCACCAACTGTGCCAACCGAGCCGGTCAGCACACTAAGGAAATGCAGAGCGCGTGAAACCTGCCAACCGCCCAAGTTTCCAATCGCCGCCGCGCGCCAGACGTGCGATGAGAGAGCCGTACCGGCTCCTGCAACTATTTCTCCGACCTCAATCACCTGTTCAACAGGAATACGGCATTCTTCGGCGGCGAACTCTGGAGTGTATTCCTCGTACTCCACCTTGAGCAGTTCGATGAACCGCTCAAAGGTTTGAGGCTCGTCAGGGTGGCAAGCAGCAAGCCAATCAGCCCAATTTACCCAATCGTGGAGGAAGTCTCTATCGTAGGTTCCCTTGTTAAGAATCATCTTAGCCCAACAGAGGAAAAGCGCAGTTTCAGAACCCGGCCAAGTCGGAACCCAATGGTCGGCCATAGCGGCGGTGTTTGAGAGTCGTGGGTCAATGACAATCAGCTTGGCACCGTCCATCATTCCCTCCAAAATCCGCTGGGCGTGCGGATTGAAGTAGTGGCCAGTTTCAAGGTGTGACGAAGTCAAAAGAATGACCTTCGCATTGGCGTGGTCTGGGGAAGGACGGTCGTGTCGGTGCCACAGCGCATAGCCAGTGCGTGCGCCCGCTGAGCAGATGTTGGTGTGGCTATTGTGACCATCCACTCCCCATGCCTTCAGCACTCGATTGGTATAACCCTCGTGTCCCGGGCGACCGACGTGGTAGACGACGCGGTCTTTGGCTCCGGTCTTGAGTGAAGCCCGGATTTTTGCGGAAATCTCGTCCAATGCCTCGTCCCAAGTGATTTCTTCCCATTCACCGGAGCCGCGTGGTCCGGACCGGCGCAACGGGTAGAGGATTCTTTCTGTATCCTGAATTTGATTGATGGTAGCCGGTCCCTTTGCGCAATTGCGGCCTCGGCTACCCGGATGGTGAGGATTACCCTCGAATTTTGCGACTTCTCCAGTGTCCTTGTCCACATACGCTAGGAGTCCACAGGCAGACTCGCAGTTGAAGCAGGTGGTCGGCACCAGCGAATAGTTACGCTCGATACGCTTTGGCCAAGCATTTGCGTCCAACTCCATATGGTCGTGCCAGTTTTCAGGGTTGGGATAGAGGCGCAATGGCCCTTGCGCGCCGTGAGCCAACTCGCGCTCAGAAATCTTCGGAATTATCCGTAATCCCTCGGCGATTCTCTCGATTATCGTTCTGTTGGATCCCACAAAATCACCTACAAAAGCGGCTCCATCTGCGCATTGCGCAGGTCCGTCCTAATATGCCTGAATCCGAAGAATACAATCAACACCCACACCACGAGATACACTCCAAGAATACTGGATGGCGCGAAAACTGGGTCAGGCGTGCCGCTCTTAACCAGTGCGAGTGTAGGTATGATGAATCCTAACAGCAATAACTCGATGGTGCCGGTCATCGCAATTCGTGCAGAACTTCGCCTCGCCCATTCTGTTCTGCCTTTAGCCTGCTTCAGTAACCAACCGGTGTAAGTTCCAGTCATCCAAGCTAGAGGTGCGCCGATGAATGATAGCGGATAGTGCAGATTAGGGTCTAGCCCCGAAAGGTCGAGCAAAATGTGCAGCACAACAATGGTCGAGAAAGCGCCAATGATGTAGCCGCCCCTCACCAACCAAGAACTGAAATTCGGTCTGAGAAGAACATAGAGGAACCGCTCCGGCCGGTCAAGGTCCTTGATGAGGAGCAGGCCAGTCAACCCCATCAGCACGAGAATGATGACTCCTACCTTGGTGAAGAAATAAGATTCAACCAAATACTGGTCACTAAACACCAACGCACCCAGCAGCATGAAGATATACAGTCCGGAAGCCATCGACTTGGTCACGATATATCCGGCGACGTCGCTGTCCCAAAGGATGCCTTTTGATGGCTGGTCGTAGGAGCGTGTGGCTTTGGAGGACTGGTCATCATCATCAGCCAACTTCGCCATTACATCGCGGATGATGGCTTGGTCGCGAGGGTTGGCTTTCTTCACCTTCTTCTCCAGCGCCAACTGCACGATCATTGAGGGTGTATCCGCTCCAGCAAGCCTTGAGTCGCCATATTTTGCATACTCGGCGAAATGGCCGACGCCAACCGCCTGCTCGGTCCACATGCCAGAGCCTGTCAACTCGGTTGCTGCTGGCACAAGCATTTCCTCGCTGGCCTCGATGTAGAATACGTTCGGATTTGCTCCGGAGTCTGGTTTTCGGACCGTGGTATTGTTCGTGGCTACCAACTGAGCAATCTTTGAATCGGGGTCATCCAAATCTCCTGATGTGATGGCTTCTGTCGGACAGACGATTACACAGGCCGGCTCGTATGAATTCTCAACCCGATGCGCACAGTAGTTGCATTTTGCCGCAGTACCTTTGTTTGGGTCAATGTAAAGCGCATCGTAGGGACATGCTTGCATACAAGCTCTACAACCGATGCAACGGTCATCATCAAAATCCACAATCCCATCTTCGCGGGTGAATAGGGCAGTGGTAGGGCAGATTGTGGTGCACGGCGCATCTTCACAGTGGTTACAACGGTGGACGGTAAATTCGCGAGATGAGTTTGGATAGGTGCCGGTCTCTATGTATTTCACATGTGTCCGATTTACCCCAATCGGCACATCGTGTTCCGACTTGCACGCTACCGTGCAGGCGTGGCAACCGATGCAAGTCCGATTATCAATCACGAAGCCGTAGTTGACCATCAGCCATCCCCTACTCCAGGTGGCGGCGCAGTCAGCCCTTCAGCCGTTCGGAACTACAACGTCGTTCAATTGACAAATTATTACCGAAAATCGGGTCTCCTTCACTCGCTTCAAGCCGCTCATTCGGCCCAAATTAGCGTGGAGTTTCCACCGACTTTCAACTCAGGTAATCCGACCACATCGCCCCAAAGTGAAGGGCCGGTGATGAAAGTTCCAACGATTCCCATCCCACCTTCTACGTTATGGGCCAAAGCAATCCACGCTCGTCCTTCATCATCAATCTCGATGTCAATGAAATCTCCAAAACCACCGCAGCGAACATCGCCACAATCCTCTGTGACATCAAGCGGGTCGTCAGGGTCGTTTACCGCTACTGTGGTGATTAGGGGGTTTTCTGCGAAAGCATCGGTAATCACTCCCATGTATCCCGACCAGCCATTGAGGTCATCTCCTTCTCCGATGTATCCGAAGGCGACTCTACCCTCATCTCCGGCGGTGATAGTCGGAAAACCAGTCATATTGATGCCGGGTGCAGCGACCATCCACGGCTCGCTCCAAGTATCTCCGCCATCTCTTGAATATGCAACATACGGTTTTTGGCCGTCAGAAATCCACATCGCGAAGATGTTTCCTTCCGCATCGGCAGCCACCGATACCTCATGGTCGTGCCATCCTTCCTGCATGCCGATGGTAGTAGAAATCGTGTGTTCAGTCCAAGTGTATCCGCCATCTTCACTCCGATAAACCGCAGGGCCATCACAGGAGGGGTTTCCACGCATTATCGCCCCGTCGGGAGAACCGACTACATGCCCGTGCAGGCCTGAACACTGAGGGGTGCCAATCGGGTAACCGGGCCTTTGTAAGTCCCATTCATGGCCACCGTCAAGACTGCGTGAGCATTGCGGCCCAAGTGCGGAAGAACCGGTGTTTATGCAGAATACGTAGATTACTTCGTGGAATGCTGTGACTCCATCTGGGGTTGGCATTGAGGCGACCGATTGATGGTCTTGTGGGGAATAGTAACCGTAGGCTGAGTAAGGGATACTCCATGACTCTCCGTCGTTGTCTGAGTATTCAAAAAACATCGCTGTAAGGGCATGCATGTCGAATTTTACAATGCGATCTGTCCACGGGTCCACGTAGAGGTACGGGTCGTTGCTATTGGGTACTTGGCCAATCGGGAATAGCGGATTAAACGGTCCAACATCTTCCCACGATTGGCCTTGGTCTTGCGAACGAATGATGTGAGTTCCGTCTCCGCTGCCCCGATAATTCGTCATCACGATGGTTCCTTCTGAAGTGATGCCGAGGGTAGGCTCGAAAGTGGTGTAACCGATTCCGTAATAGGTGCCGTTAGCCCAAATTGGGAGATTGTTGTTAGTAAGATTGTGAGTGATGTTATTTGCAGCAAGTCCGGTTTGATTGAATACAGAAATTCCACCGGGATAGTGGTAGTAAGTGTTGACCGGTATGTCCTCATCGAAGTCGAATGGTCCAGAGGGAGGAGACGCAGGTGCATCCTTACCACCGAAACAGCCGGACAGGCTTGGCAGCAGCAAAGCCAGCACAATCAGAGTCGCGAATGTAACTCGCTTACTGCTGTGCATGGGCCGCCGAAGGCGGCCTTGACTTCAACCGTTCTGTTTACCTGAGAAGACAAAAAGTCTCAGTTCAATCGGTCTTGCTAGGAAAATTGGCTGGTTTTGCGGGGAAAATCGCCCAAGTACCGGTCGCCGTCGCATAGACTACTCCGGCATCATCGGTGACTTCTCCTGCCAAATGTGCGACGCCCTTGCCTCGTCTTTGCACTCGCCCGCGAGCGATCAAGCGAGTACCGACTTGACCCGCCTCAAGATATGAGATACTGAGTTGGGCGGTTGCGCACCACTCCTCCTTGCGTAGGGTGGAGACCAAAGCCCCGCCAAGAGCGGTGTCAAGAAGTGCTGACATCAGCGCACCATGCGCCACTCCGCCCTTGTTGACATGGTTGACTGAAATGGTTGCATGAGTGGAAAAATGGCCGGGTGTCATTTCACCATAAGTGATTCCGAGTGCCTTGCAGATTGCGGATTCCTCGGGGAGATCGCTGAGCGGAGAGTCCGACATTGAATCACTCGGTGTCATCGTCTGCCATGCTACCTAGATAAGCCGGCAACTCAACTCCGGCCATCTTAGCCACATCGTGCATTGGGGGCAAGGTCTGAACTAAACTGCTGACGAAGTTTGAGGTCGCTCCCTTGCCATCGGCATCGTTGCCGGAATCCCAAACGGTAATCTTGTCAATCTTTAGATTCTTGACCGCCTCGACCTGAGCCGCAACCATTCCTTCGATTTTCTCGACCATCAATAGGGTCGCGGCCGCCTTTACATCGCCACCCGCGCTCTCAACCAACTTTGCATACCCTATCGCTTTGGCTTCAAGCACCTTCTGTAGGCCCTCAGCCTCTGCGTTATATTTGGCAAGAACTGCATCTGCCTGACCACGTGCAATCCGGCGTAGGCGTTCGGCCTCGGCTTCTGAAGCGATTTCAATTTGGGTCTTTGCAATCTCCTCACGAACAATCTCCTCAGCTCGGAGACGTTCTTGCTCAAGCAAATACTGTGCCTTTTGAACCTCCATCTCGGCGTTACGCTTCGCGACTTCCGAACGGCGCATCGCCTCGGCTTCTTTCTCCGCCAAACCGGCGTTATGGCCAGCAATCTCGGCCTTGGATTTGTTCTCACCGTCAATTGCGAGGGCTTCCTGATTCTGCACGAAAATTCGCTGGTCAACCCGTGCAGCCTTCTTTCCCTTCTCGGATGCAGCCGCAGCCTCAGCGACCTTAATCTCTCTCTCACGGTCGGCATTTGCCGTAGCGATGTCACCATCTCGAACCGCAACCGCAACATCCGCCTTCGCGGTGTTGACTGCGGTTGCTGCCGCCTTCTTACCGATGCTCTCGATATACTCGGAGTCATCGGTGATATCGGTGATATTAACGTTAATCAGAAAGAGTCCAAGTTTGTGCAATTCATGCCCGACATTGTCGCGAATCGCCTCGAGGAAGAAATCACGGTCCTTGTTAATCTGCTCGATTGTGAGCGAAGCGACTGTCAAACGCAGTTGACCAAAAATAATCTCGCTGGCCATCTCCTCAATCTGGGTTGGATCGAGGTGGAGAAGCCGCTCTGCTGCATTATTCATGATAACCGGGTCGGTGCTGACACCGACTGTGAACGTAGAAGGCACGTGAATACGGATATTCTGCAACGATAGAGCGTTAGACAACGGAATCTGAATCGTCATCGGAATCAGACTGAGTTTCTTGTAATCTTGAAACAGCGGCCACACCATCCGTGCGCCACCATGCATACATTCTGAGGCTCTGTCTTTGCCAACTTTACCGAATACAACCAAAATCTCGTCAGATGCACAACGCTTGTATCGGGTCACTAGCAAGATAAATCCAAATGCGACGACAAGTAGTATGCCGAAAATTATCAATGTCAACCATAGTGTGTTTTCTTCTGCCATATTTCCACCTCATTCTTCCTCTGCTATTTCTTCAACTATCAGCGTTGAGCCAAACGCATCTACCACCTCGATGAATGTGCCAGTTGGAATCAGAAGTGTCTTGTCTTTGGCTCGAGCTTCCATCGTTCGTAACGAACCTTTCGCCTCTACTTGAACCTCACCGCTCAAGCCCGGCCTGATACGAGAGTATACTTGTCCGCGGGAGCCGATGGCATCGGAGATTTGCATGGTTCCATCGGTCTGAAGTCCGTGAATACCTTGCATCATCATTTTCATCGCGTATAGTGACGCGATGGCGGCAAGGCCGCCAGCAAAGACGGCGAGAACCTCAGTTGTATCTGATTTCATAGAATACATGCCAACAAGTCCGAACATCATGATTGCAGCCGACATGCCTTGCAGACTGAATAACTCAAAAGACAGGTCGGAATCCAAACTGATATCGGTGTCAAAAGCGGTGTCAATCGCGCCACCGACGATACCGCCCATCAGCATCAATATCATCATGATAAGGAAAAAGCCAGCACCCAAAACCGCACATGCTAGGAAGACTATTTCAATGGTGGAAGGGGCCAAAGTTTCAACCAATTCCATCCATGCCATGAGGTGACCTGTATGTTGTATTAGTGAGTCACTTATTGTCATTGTTATGATGCCGGTCTTCAATTATCATCTGCCTTAATTTATATTTCTCATATACGATGACTAGAGCGATTGAACTTCCTGCAAGAATAGATGCTGCAAGGGTCGGCACTTCAGCAGCCCACAGCAACATGAACACCCAAAGAGGGACCAGCAGCATCAACGCCCGTTTGATAAACGGCCAGAATCCACCCAGCAAATCATCTGAGGGATCATCCATCATCGTTGACCCTCACGGGAGGATAACAGAGCCGGTGATCAGCGCAAATACCCACAAAACGATACCGATCCAAGCACCCTTACCTTGCTTTGCCATTTCCTCGGGATGGACTTCTTTATTCTTCACCCTCAGTGGGTTGAGTAACAATTCTCGTTGTTCCTCCCTGAAAACAACGATACCTAAAATCAGGCAGGCTGCAGCAGTTGAGCCAAATAGTGTGGTGACTGCTGCGCTGACATCTTCCATCAATTTCAGAGACAGCCAAACGTTGGTGGCTGACATCATGAACCACAGCAAAGATGCACGTTCAGCTAGCGCCATACCCTGATGGAGAGATATGCATCACTTGAGGGTTCTCATTCAACCCGGCGTTGTCTCAAAGCCTCGACAGCGACAATAGCCATCGGCGCTTGCAGGTTGTAGGAGGGTGTGAAACCGGCCATCGGGATTCTGATTACCGAGTCACACGCGTCCAGAACATCCGCCGGGATACCTTCGTTCTCTCCACCGATGATAAGCAGCAAATCTCCAGTCAGGTCGGAATCCCACGGCTCGACATCTCCTACATCCTCGATGCCAGCAACGCTCATTCCCGCTCGCTTTGCTTGAGCGACGGCATCGAGCGGGGAGCCGCACCAGATGACCGGCAGAAAACGGTGGGTGCGCATGGCGGCGCGAACTGCTTGATGGCGGTCCGAATTACTCCAATCCCCAGCGACCAAAATCGCATCAGCACCACTGACTTCTGCCATCCGGATACAATATCCAACATTGCTTGAATATTGGGCTCCAGCCAACATCCAGACCAAGCCGCCGCGAGCGAGGACTTGCGATAAATCTCCGGTCGGATCTCGACCGACCAGAGCGAGCGCGAGCGGAGGCGGGGATCCGGGTGTAGTACCGATTGCCATTCGCCAAAGGTCTGATTCTGAACCATAGGTTACTTCCACAGCCATTTCCTCACATCGGGATAGAAGTGCGTTAAGTTGGTCGTCACTTACTTCCTTCTGAGCCAACACCAGCTCGACTGCCTCTCCGCCGTCTTGCATAGTATCGAGAGCGGCGTTTACCGCATCAATTCCGCAGCGTTGCAACGACATTATCTCACACCTTGATACCGACAACTTTCACCATGATTCGCTTACGACGCATTCCATCAAATTCTGCATAGTGAACCTGTTCCCACGGCCCGAGATGCAACCTTCCATCGGTAATCGCCATCGTCACCTGATGTCCAAGCAATTGTCGTTTGAGATGGGCATCGCCATTGTCTTCACCGGTGCGGTGGTGACGATATTCTTCCCCAGACTGGCCGTCCACACCATAGGCGGGTGCAATCTTTTCCAGCCAATCCATGATGTCGTTGTGCAAACCGTACTCGAGGTCATTGACGTAGACACAGGCGGTGATATGCATCGGGTTGACCAACACAATTCCGTCTGCAACTCCGCTCTCGCGCACGATTCTCTCCACTTGGTCGGTGATACAGGTGATTGAATATCGCTCATGAGTATTCATCCAGATTTCTTCGGTATAGGTGACTGCTTGCCCTACGACTTCTACGCCCATGCGACTCCCTAAACACGGCAATCCCTTGATGGTTGACCACCGCTTCGCACCATCGTGGGACCGCTTACCAACCTGCTGCATGAGCCAGATGCGATGTCGTTATTTATCGCGGCAGCGCTGCTTGGACTGGCTGAGGGATTAAAGCCGGGTCCACTGAATACCGTCGTTATCGCTGAGACGCTGCGGCACAATTGGAAGGAGGGTGCGAAGGCGGCACTCAGCCCGATAATCACCGATGGACCAATCATCACCATCAGTGCCTTGTTGTGGTGGTCAGCAACCTCATTGGCCGGACTTACGGGAATACTGTACGCTGCCGGGGCGGCATTCTTGGCCTACCTCGGAGTGGATGGTTTGCGCTCCCCTGCCCCTTCTCTCAAGAGGGATGAAAACGTGGAAGTGAAGCCTGAATCACTCAAACGTGGGGTGATTACCAACTTGCTGAATCCCAATCCATGGCTGTTTTGGACGCTGGCAGGCGCGCCTTTCCTAGTCGCAGCGTGGGATGAAGGGCATTTGCTTCCGTTCGTTTTCATCGTAGGATTCATATCAGTGCTCATCGGAGTAAAAATCGCTCTCGCAATAATGCTTGACAGGTCAAAATCATTGCTCACCGAGAGGGGATTATTATGGGCTATCCGACTGTCCAGTTTAGCACTTATCGGCTTGGCGATTCTATTCGGGTTACAAGCCGCGGCCGCATTCTGATTATTGATGTCTCTTCGCGCACAGGAGTGATGTCGCCTTGCGCAGAGGCGCAGAGACGAAAAGAGCGCGAGTGATAAGTGAAAAAGTGTAGATATTTTTGATGCTGGGGTAACTAGCAACAAAAGCTAAAACTCACTCATCATCATTTAAAGTTACATTACCTAGCCTTTCGGCCGCCTTTTCATAGTACACTTTTTTCAACTCAAGGTAGTGATCCATGTCTCGGTGATAAGCCAACTTTTCCTTGGCATATACCTCGCCTTCTCGTGCCTCCCTATCGAACCTAATTACTGCGATGGTACATACTGTACATAGAATGTATAGAGGCAGTAGCAGGGTCCTTCCGTGGGCAGC
>Ga0066376_10000383_pt1 | contig 40597 bp, 32 predicted proteins | sample Knorr_S15_td_Bot_FD_77009 | JGI IMG/M metagenome (GOLD analysis project Ga0066376, IMG submission 77009) | Marine microbial communities from Southern Atlantic Ocean transect - Knorr_S15_td_Bottom_ad_5009_LV_A | ecosystem: Environmental > Aquatic > Marine > Oceanic | place: Southern Atlantic... | reverse complement strand
TAAGCCCATCCACTACGCCGATGCTGGCCCTGAAGTCCGCGCCGTCTACGATGAAATCAAAGCGACCCGCGGCGTTGACGACATCAACAACTTCTGGAAGCACGTCGCCAACCACCCACCTACTCTGAAACACGCCTGGGAGAGCGTGAAGGAGGCCATGGCGCCAGGGAAGCTGGATTCCCTGTTCAAGGAAATGGTTTTCGTGGCAGTCAGCGCCAGCAACGGCTGCGAGTATTGCTTACGCTGCCACACCGACGCTGCTCGCAAACAGGGTATGACCGACGAGATGCTAGGTGAGTTGATTGCGGTGGTCAACGTGGCCACCCAATCGAATATCCTGGCCAACGGCTACCAGATACCACTAGATGACGACCTAAAGGACTAGGCCAGGGGACACTTACACCGACATGCCATTAGCAGAGGGGATATGTGCGATCCATGCAAAACAGCTTGTCGTAGTGCTGTATCGCCCGCTCGCATGGGAATAGCCGGATGTAAGTTAATCACGGTCGCAGTAGAGGCTCACCACAGCGCTCTAGGCCAAAGATAACCCTCTCTCCATTCTTCCTGAGCCCGTCGTCCTGAGCCTGTCGAAGTACCGGTGTTGGTTCAACAAACTATCCAGCGCGAGCCACCCCTGGGCTCACGCAGTCGCAACCGCATACGGCGATTCTGCATCGTATGCCCGTGGCACGAGCAAGAGACTACTGAATAACATTATGTTGCTGTCGTCACTGCCTTTCCATTGTTCTTGAAGTTTAAACAGCACTTTCCCTGCGGTTGTTTCCCGCCAAAGCCAATTAGCCAACTCGGAGCTTGAAGCCGTCCTCTGCCCCGGTTGAGCCGCCACTGCCTCGAAGTAATAGGCTTTTAGATCTTCTACGGCCAGTTTGAACAAATCAAGGACGGGCATGTCGTCTTGCGGGCTTGCCGGAATATCACCGCCTAGAAACGCTCCAACAAATTTTCCAATCTCCTCAGGGTCAAGTTCACTGACGCCAACGGTTGTGCGACCACTCTTTGTCACAGCCATGTCGTACCAAGAACGCAGTTCCTGGATTTCTTGGTTCAATGTGCCACGAAGCCGCTCGGTGTCGCTCAAGACTGTCACCGGGGCGGGGAAGGAAACAGGACAAGCCAATACAGCCTGTTCTTCTGACGACGCAGGGGCGTCATCAGGAAAATCGACAAGCACAGCCGGTCCATTTGGCGCTTCTAGCAATTCTAATACGCCCCGGAGAACCCGTGTCTGCCATGCTGCATCGCCAGGCACTCCCAATGGGCGACCAAGCTCGAAAGGCACCCATAGCGCCCGCGGTGGTTTGATTCTCTCAGTATGCTCCCGGATCAGGCTAATCTGGGTGGTTGAGATTCCTTCTTCTTCTAGATAATGGCCAAGCCCGCCAACGGCGCGCGTGCAAGCCGGTCAAACAGGCACCAGCAAGGCCGAATCCACATGGTCATCCTTTAGTAGGGACGCAAGGCGACGACCTGAAGGTTCCATGCGCCGTGGGTCTGCCGCTCCCATAAAGGAATAGTGGAAATCCGCAAGACTGCCAATGAAGCCTTCATCTGCAAGTTCCCGCAGCCGGTCTAGCGGGAACACTACGTTCCAGTCTTGTTGGAATCCGGTGCGGTCAAAATTGGGGGAGATATGACTCATCATCAGATCACTTGCCAAGCTATCCCCAGGGATAATGCGGTAGTCGGCGGGCCATTCCTGGGCGGGGCCTGATTGAATCGTAAATGGGCGGTCGTCCTGCCGGTGCAGTCCTGCTGTGGAAATGAGGGCGATTCGCCGTTGATTTAATGGCGGCCCATCAACCCAAGGCCGAGTATCGAATTCAGGGCAGTCCATTTTCAGGAGCGAGGCTGCGAAGAATTTATCTAGTTGTTCGAGTCGTACCATGTTTGCTTCTCTCTCTTAAGGCATAGAAATTGGAGTCATGATATCACCAAGACGCGCCGAACAGATACAATTTGGTGATTTTAGGCGGGTCCTCTCAACACAGATGAGGCCAGCACGTCTGGGTTAATCACCCCGATTGACCCTCCGCTGGCGAAAGCTTGAATATCCTCTACAATTCCCGTGTAGAAAGTGCGTTAAGTTTCTTCGATAAAGTAGCCGTTGTGCGGAGTTAGGAAAGTATCATAGCCGGCAACAACTAAATGATTTTGAGGCTAAATAAGCAAAAACCCGTAGCGCTGCTTGGCTGATGGCAGCCTAAATCCACTAATTGTGGGCCATAAAAATCGATCAAGCGCCCTTAGATAGCCGCTCATCCAATCGCTAATTGACAAAACTTCAATTCCTGAAGCTAAAATTTATGTCGGTGGCGTTCACTCAACACAGGACGAACGGTGGAGGGAGCTTTAAGATGTCCGTGGTGCACCTGTTCGAGGTGCGCTTGTCGAACCACAGGTAATCAGCCAGCATCCGTTCTTGGCGGGTTAGTCTAGCCATTTGACGCTGATTCCAATGCTTGGTTGTGTGACAAACCAGTACGAGTGCAGCAAGATTGACGGTCAATCTATTCAAAAGCAAAAAGACCCCGCTGAAAACAGCGGGGTCTTTATTAGTTGCGTCGGATTCTGGGGACTAGGGACCTAGACCCGCTGTGCCGCTCTTCGGCGGCGCTCCGGCCTTGCCTTTGGACTCGTATGGTTCCAACTGAATCTCGTGCAGAGCCGGGATTACCTCTTTACCCATCAACTCGATGGAACGCATGACGTCTGAGTGCTTCATGGCGCCTTCGTTGCCGTAGATGTGGAGGTAGCCGGGGCTCAGCCTTTCAATCATCTCGGTCAGCTTGCGGGTAACGGTTTCCGGGCTGCCGACTATGATATTGTTGACGCCCTGGAGTTGCTCGTAGGTAAACCCTACTCCCAATCCTCCGGCGCCGGCCACATTTCCAGTGGGCCGTTGGGCTTTCACAGCGACGGCGGCTCTGGACTGGTAACCGGGAGGATCATTGTGTTCCACAGGGCCCCTCTGGCGATGCTCAATGGTCCACATGAACTCTCGTCCAATCTCAATGGCCTTCTCATCGGTATCGGCCACCAAACACCTGAGCAGATAGCCGAAGTGCTCCGGACCCGCTTGGTAGCCCTCTTCCGCAGCGGTGTCTATATAGACCTGTTTCAGCCATTCCGTGGTGTCCACCAAAGCGCCCAAGTTCATGTAAGGATGGCGATGTTTGGCCGCCCAGACTACGCTCTCGGGGCTGCCGGTGCCGGGGAACCAAATATCGGGATGGGGCTTCTGCATGGGGACTACCCAAGGGTTCACCACCCGGTACTGGTAATGCTCGCCCTCAAAACGGAAGGGGCCGGGCTCGGTCCAGCACTTGATGATGAGGTCGTGGGCTTCCTCAAAACGCCCCCGGTTCTCGGTGGGCGAGATTCCGGCTTGCAGCGTTTCCACGGCGGTGCCGCGAACGAATCCAGAGATAATTCGGCCACCTGAGTAGCAGTCAAGCATGGCGATTTCTTCAGCCATGCGGATGGGGTCATTGACAGCGATTACGTTGCCCAAGATGGCGATTTTGACATTCTTTGTGAGTTTAGCTATGACTGCAGCGTCAAGGTTAACAGCGGGTTTCATGCACCAGTAAGATGCATGGTGCTCGTTGGTCATGATGCCGTCAAAACCAACCTCGTCGGCCAACACATACTGCTCATGGTACTCGTTATAGAGCACGTGGGCTTTCTCTGGGTCAAAATAGCTGTTGGGGAATCCCAGTCGACCCGAATCATACTTCTTCAGGTCCTCGTCTCCAACGTGACCATAGGGCTGTTCCGAAAACCAATATATCTCCGCTTTGTCTTTGGGCCGGGCCAACTGGTCAACCATTGTCATCTCCTCCCATTGGTGTTTGAGCGGACTGTGCCTATTGCCGTGGGGGCAGGCACATCCTGAGCTTATCGGATATCGTTGTCGGTGGGGGGCTTCTAAAGAGCTTAGTGCCAGCGTACAAGTATTTTTTGGATATATGTACGCCGCCAGTATTATAGACTCCGCCTACCTTCGTATCAACCCCAATTAATTGAGGTCAGATACTGCTGATTGCTTGTGCCGCATAGGAGGCAGTAATATGGCTTTGTCTTGCCGTAGCCGGTACGGATTTCATCAGAAATATATGGAGGGAACGAAATGGCACTAACACTTGAAGACGCTGACCGAATGGTCAAAGCCGCCATAGGGAAAGCAAAAGAAATGAACATCAACCTTAGCGCGGCCGTTTGTGATGCCGGGGGACATCTCCTGGCATTCAATCGCATGGAGGGCTGCATCTGGGTCAGCGCTCAGGTAGCCCAAGGTAAAGCCGTTGCGGCCACCGGCTTCGGACGTCCCAGCGGGGATGTGCCCGCCGATTCTCCAGTCATTCAGGCGATTATGGCCACACAAAGCGGCCGCATGATTCCAGCCCAGGGTGCCCTACCAATCATCCAGAACGGCCAAATCGTCGGCGCTATCGGCGGCAGCGGTGGCACGGCCCAGCAGGACGAAGATTGCGCACGGGTGGGTTTGGCAGCCCTTTAGACTCTCAACTCCACCAAACCATGACGAACGCAGAGGGCGTCCCGGCTAGCCGGGACGCCCTCTGGGGTTTTATACGAGCAAGACAACTCGAGCTCAAGGACTAGTTCGGAAGGATTGCCACCGAGCGAATCTCGCCAAACTCTTTCTTGAGCTTCTTCCAAGAGTCTCCGCCGTCCTCGCTGACGTACAGATAGCCAAATAGACTGGCCGCCACGATAACGTTGGGTCTATCAACGTGGGTACCCAACCAGTAAACCACCGAGTTGGGTTCCACCGGCAATGACACCGGGTCCCAGGTCTTGCCGCCGTCGTTGGTGCGCTGGATGGCGCCGGTCACGCCTGGGATGAAGTCACCGTTGCCCACGAACATCACGTCCGGGTTGTCGGCCTTCAGCAGGATGCCACGGCAGTAAGAGCGCACGTCGTTCTCACTGAACTTGGGGAAGTAGTGATAGTCCCAACTCTCTCCCTCGTCTTCGCTGGTAGCTATTCCGAATGGGCTGGTGCAATAGACTGAGGTGGTGGAGCCAGGTTTGATGGCCATTCCGTGGATGTCGCCGTGGAACGGGTCCTCTCCCAAATCGGGCATATGTAGCCAGTTGTCTCCGCCGTCCAGGCTCTTGTAGACGCCGTCCACTTCGATACCCGCCCAGATGGTTCGGTTATCCCTGGGGTCCACAATCATGTTGGTGGTCCTAGGGGCTCCTATGGGGCACTCCATGTTGACACCCATGTTCAGCTTGTCCCAGGATTTTCCGCCGTCTCTAGAGCGGTAGCTCTCCGGCCTGGTTCCAGCGAATATGGTCTCGGTGTTGGTTGGGTCCAAAGCCACCGACCATATCTGCAGGTCGTCAAAGGGTGAATCCAGCTTTTCCCAGGTTGTGCCGTTGTCATCACTGCGGAAGATGCCAACGTCCGACCCAGCCAGAATCCTGTGGGGATTGTCCGGATAAACGCCCAAGGCCCGCACCGTAGCCTCAGAAGGTATCGGTTGCCTAATCTTCGTCCAAGTTTCTCCGGCATCGGAGCTGACACCGAGCCCTTGGCCCACGGTCCCGATGATAATGCTATAGTCCTGTGCCATGATTCTCCCTCCCTGAATCTAATTTGGAGACGCAACTACGGAGTGTGGACATAATAGACCAAGTGGGTAGATTTTGCTACTACAAGCAAGCTTCTTTTTTACCAAGAGACCCCTTTTTACAATAGCCAATTCAACTGCGCATCTCTTCCCGCAGCGCGTCGGTGGCTGCAGTGTCCAAAGCCAGTGTCTCCGGGTCGATAACTACTCCGTACTCAGCGCGGGCGTGGGCGACACTCAGTTTTTCTTGCTGGACATCGTCCAATATCGCATAGATGTCCCGCTTCAGTGGATCTCCATAACCGCCGCCGCCAGCCTGAATCACCCGGTAGAGGTCGCCCTTTTTCAAGGTCATCAGCTTTTTGCCGGGCAATTCCTGCAAATCGGTGTCCGGGTTCAGATAGTTCTTGGTGGCCGAGCCTGGCTTACCACCATTCACCCCCCACGGACGAAAGTCGGAGCGGTCGGAGCGCAATTGGAATACCGCCTCTTCGGCCAATATACGGTAGTCGCGAATGAGTCCCAATCCGCCGCGAAACTCACCTGCGCCTCCGGTGTCCGGGTAAAGTCCAAATCGCTCTATCAGCAACGGCTGGTCGGCTTCAATGCTCTCAATGGGCGTGTTGGCCATGTTCAACACTGGAGACGATAGACCGTCGCCGCCGTCGGCATAGGGGCCACCACCTCGGGGTCCGTCGTTCATGAATTCTAGGTAAACCCATGCCTTGCGATTCTTGTCATAACCGCCAAAGCTCACGCCGATTTCCCCGCCACCCCAGGCTGCCGGGATCTTTCCGGGCATGGCTTGGGCTAGAGCGCCAAACATGGTGTGACAAATCCGGAAGCCGGCCAGTCCCCTTGCCGCCACCGGGGCTGGGTGTTGAGGGTTAACGAAGCAACCCTCGGGTGCGGTTATGTTAAATGGACGGAAGAAGCCGCTGTTGGACTGAATCGCCGGGTCCATCACACATTTGAGAGCTGCGTAAACGTTGGACTTTGTGTAAGCGAAGTTGGGGTTGATCGACCCCTTGGCTTGGGGCGAGGTGCCTTCAAAGTCCACGTAAACTTCATCACCTTGAATCTTCAACTTGGCGTGTATCTCTATGGGCTGCGGGTCGATGCCGTCGTTGTCGATGTAATCGACAAACTCCCATTCCCCTTGGGGCAGTTTGGAAATCTCAGCTCTGGTCAGCCGCTCGGTGGTGTCCAGAATGTCCACCATGTAGCTTTTGAGCTCTTCCAGGCCGTAATCGTCCACCAAGCGCAGCAGGTCTCGCTCGCCAAAGCGCACCGCCGCCAACAGCGCTTGAACATCACCAAGAACCTTCTCCGGCACTCTGACGTTCTTTTCGAGAATCCGCCACACCGCCTGGTTAAGCTCACCCTTTGCATACAGCTTCAGCGGGGGTATTATCAGTCCTTCTTGGTATATCTCTGTGTTGTCGCAAGCGTTCCCACCGGCGACCCGGCCGCCAATGTCGGTCTGGTGACCGATGCAGCAACTCCAACCCATCAGCGTGTCGTTGACGAATATGGGCTTGAAGAGAAAAATATCCGGCAGGTGGCTGGCACCTTCGTAAGGGTCGTTATTGGCGAAAACATCCCCCGGTTCCACATCGTCGCCAAAGGCGTTCATCACGCCTTCCAAGGCCGGAGCCATGGAACCGAGGTGAGGTGGAAGAGTGAGACCTTGTGCCACCTGCTGACCGTCGGCGGTAAACAGGGCGGTGGAAAAGTCCATGCCGTGTTTGATGACTGCCGAGCGGGCGGTGCGCACCACGGTTAAAGCCATGGTGTCGGCGGCGCTCATCAGGGCGTTCTTAACGATCTCACGCGTCACCGGGTCGGTGGTTTGAACCATATCTTCCCCTCTTTTCGCATTTTCCGGTTCGTCTATTAGCTAGATGCGCGATAATCCAACCGGTCAGCGTTCCAGGATTATATTCTGCCATTGGTCCACTGATGCCGTCCATCCCGGAGGCACCACCGTGGTCGAATCGTATTCTTCGATAATCAACGGCCCGATGGTTCTGGAGTTTCCGTTGCTTGCGCCGTTGGCCACACCGGCGCGGTCCACAACCTTTGTGTCGATCCAACCGTGCCTGGTTCCGAAATAAACCGGGCGTTGGTCTTGTTGATTCCGGTTCGGCAGCGTTGGGATTTCAAGACGGTCAGGCACACGGGATACCAGAGAATGGCCCCTGGAGATTACCCGTAAATTTACCAACTGATAAGGTGCTTCCGTTCGGTATCCAAAGCTCTTTTCGTGCTCTTCCGCATACGCTTCGCCCAAAGCTGCGATTGATTCCCGGGTGACTTTCCCTGCGGGCATCGAAACGGTCATCTCGGATACCTGACCTTCGTATTTCATGTCAACTTGAGTAACAACTTCTTGGTTGGATTCATCGAACCCTTCCAGGCTTAGCTGGTTCCGCCCTTGCTCCCACAGACCTTCCAAAACGGCGGCCAAATCGGAAACATCAAGCTCGTCGAAGGTCTTGAAGTATGTTTGCACGAAGTGGTGCTCCGCATCGGCAACCAATAATCCAAAGGAACTGAACACTCCAGGGAAAGGCGGCACGACTATGCGAGTAATATCCAGCATCTCAGCCAATCCGGAGGCGTGAACCGGGCCGCCGCCACCGAAGGAAAATAAAACGAACCGTCTGGGGTCGCGGCCCCGTTCGCTGGACACAGCCCGTAGGGCCCTAGCCATGTTGGAGTTGACCAGCATGTGAATCCCATGGGCAGCTTCGATATCGGAGATGCCTAGCGGCGCGGCCACGTTACGGGACACCGCTTCCTGGGCCAGTTCGCTGTCTAAGGGAAAATCGCCGCCCAAAAGGTGCTTGGGGTTCAGATACCCCAGCATCACATCGGAATCGGTGACGGTGGCTTCACGGCCTCCCAGTTGATAACAAGCTGGACCAGGAACAGCGCCTGCGCTCTGTGGGCCGACACGGATGGAGCCGCTACTGTCCACCGAGGCAATACTGCCGCCACCAGCGCCAACTTCAGCCAAGTCAATTGAAGGCACTCGCAAGATGTGACCGGAGCCCCTGAGCAGACGATGACCCACGCTGATTCCCCCGCCGACTTCATACTCGGGAGCTTGGAGAATCTCACCGTTTTCAATGATAGATGCTTTGGCTGTGGTGCCACCCATGTCCAGTGTCATCAGGTTTCCCATGCCCAACCGGTTTCCCAGGTGGTAGGAGCCGACGACTCCGGCAGCAGGGCCGGACTCAATGCAATAAACGGGCTTTGCCATGGCTATGGCAGAGGTCGCCAAGCCTCCGTTGGACTGCATCACCGACAACGGAACCCCGATTCCCATCTCCTTTAGCCCGTTGGTCAAAAGTGTTAGATAACGCTCAACCACGGGACGGACGTAGCAATTGATGACGGTGGTGCTGGTTCTCTCGTACTCTTTCATTTCCGGCAGAAGCTCGCAAGATAAGGTCAAGATAATCTCGGGCAGCTTTTCCCTGATAATCTTTCCGATATATTGCTCGTGCTCCGGGTTTGCGTAGGAATGCAGCAAGCAGACGGCTACCGATTCCACGCCTGAATTGGCGATTTTCTCGACGGCCAAGTCAACATCGCCGGTTACCAAAGGCCGCAATACCTCGCCCCGGAAGTTCAACCGCTCCCTCACCTCGAGCCTCAGTTGCCGTTTAACCAGCGTTGGGGGTTTCTGATAGTAGAGGTCATACAATGTTGGGACCCGGTTGCGGCGCAACTCGAGGATATCCCGGAAACCCTCCGTGGTGATTAAAGCGGTGGCTGCCCCTTTTTGCTCAATAATGGCGTTGGTTGCCACAGTGAACCCATGGCTAACTTCGGATACCGAGCTTGGCGATATGCCCAACTCCTCGATTCCGGCTTTGATGCCGTCCAATACCGCCCGGCTATAGTCGTCGGGCGTGCTGGCGACTTTCTTCGCGAGGACGGTGCCATCGCTTCCCAAGAAAACCACGTCGGTAAAAGTCCCACCGATGTCCGCTCCGACTCTGTATTCAGTCATTCCACTCTCGAAATCGAATTATTCACGCAGATTTATCCGGGCATTATTGACGAGCATCATTAAATAGTAACGGGAATTGGAGGGATTATACCTACGGCCCGTATCGCGGGCAAGTCTTATTGGGTCGAGGGCGCATTAGAATAAGCAAAAAACATGCCGGTCGCGATGACCGGCATGTGTATCAATCGTTCCACTCTAATCGGATTAAGGTTTACCGAGGGTACCGAGAACCCAAGGATTATCAATTGCCGCGATAGATTTCGGTGTCGGGATTGAATGCTCCCCAAGCAAACCAGAAGTGATCGCCGTGGGGGATTGGCGTCAGCGCGGACCCAGCCATCGGGCCAGCAACCGACTTACCCAATATGTTCCAGGTGGAGCCTGTCTCGTTGTCGATAAAGGCATCGCCTTCGGAGCGGAATGTCAGCTTTTCTCCGTCGATAATAGCCTCAAATACACCCGACGCCCCAATCTCGTCTGACTCGCCAATGAGGAGCCCGTCCAGAGCAGACTTGGTTCCGAGTTTGAAGAATACCACAACATCCGTTCCGCCCACCGAGTAATTCACGACCCTCTCTTGGTTAAGGATGGTGAACGAAAATGCTGCGGAACTATCGCCTATGACGAAGGCGGACACTCGTTCTTTGGGTTGTAGTCTGCCGTCCAAATCACGAACGCTGGTATCGAATAGGAAGGGGGGTTGGTCTACGCGGTCATACCCTATGTAAGGGTTTTGACCGTATGGGCGGTCGAATCCCGTTTCCCTTGACAGAACCAATCCATCCGGGTGCACTTCCGCAAAATCAGCGAAGGAGATTATCGAAGCGGGCAGAAACTTTAAACGGCTGCCAGCTTGTTCCCCCACGATACCTTCGCCAGTAAATTGCTGCCACCAAGTCTCGGTCTGCCTGTCCCACATAATCAGGTCGCTGTTGCGCAGATTTCCCGACACCCCGAAGTCATGCACAACCCCGTTTAATGTCCTTTCAAAAGCCAAAGCCGAGTTGCAGAGGGGCCAGAACGTTACCAACACCGGTTCACCCCCGAGGGTGTCGTTCACGATTTCATGCCAGGTCAATATCTGTAGTGGATATGCTTTGGCTTCGCCGTTAATCTCCAAGGAGATAATGGGTTCTAAATCCTTTATCCAATCGCCAGCCAAAACCGTCGTGGTGAACTTGGGATCGTCAATAGCCGGGATATTGTCACGGCTGGGGGTTCCCCGCTCTGATTTCAGCGTAAGGCACCGTATGCAGGCTGAAATCGGTTTTCCACACCCGAGGATCAAATTGGGCTCGAGCCAGAGCTTGCTGCCAATCCGGATCGGGTTCAACTACGATTTTAACCTTACCGCTAGCTCCACTATCATCACGAGTGGAAGACCCTCCGCGGGTAGACGACCTGGGGCCCGGAGTGCCTTTGGCATACATGACATTACCTCTGACACCAGGGCTGCTCTTGGCGGCGACATCGGCAAATGTTAGGTGCAAGACACCGTCATTATCGATGCCCATGGACACTTGCTGACCCCCCGGATCTCCCTCGGAAGTGAAAGCTGTCTCTATCAGCCATTGACTCCCGTCCCAGACCGCCACTTTGACCACGTCTTCGTCGGAATATGACAGGATGGGGTTATCATCGGCGTCCAGTACTACAGAGCTGGTCTTCCTGGCTCCGAGAAATCCCGTGAACACGTTTTCCAGCTTGTCCACCCGTTGGATGTTCCATTGTGAGCCGTCCCAACGGGCGAGCTTGATGTACCCGCTGGTATTGGTTTCAGGCTCGTAATAGCTGATGACAGGGTTGTCCTGGCTATCAATGATCAAAGACGCGTAGCGGCCCACATCGCCTTCGCTGTCAACCGTGGATACCGTCCAACCTGTCCCGTCATTTATGGCGTACTTCAAATCTGCCTCGCCGCCATCGAACCAAACCACGTGGGGACGATCTTGTGAATCCACGGCAATGAAACTGCCGAATTCAGAGACCACCGGCCCACCGCCCACCTCTGCAATGCTCCAGTTTTGACCATCGAAAGGAGCGTATTCCACCCCCGACGTGCCGCCACACTGGGATGGGTCTATGGAAACTACGTGGGGACGACCGGTGGAATCAATGGCTAAATTATTATCCCATCCGTCGTGACCGGCGTTCTGTATGTTCTCCACCTGCCACCCTCCGTCCACCAACACGGCATAGGCAGCGTCTTCGTTATCGTGGTCGTGATAAGAGATTTGCGGCACGCCATCACTGCCGACTTGGATATCCTGTGGCCCATAGAAATAGCCGGTGGAGATTGTAGTGATGTCCCAGGCGTCGCCACTTGGAACGGCGTATTTCACGAAGCCCGGCATCGCTTCTAGGATATAGGCGATATGGGGCACCCCGTTGGCATCTACCGCCAAAGACGGTTTAGCTCCGTTGGTGTCCAGTGTCTCTAGCTGCCAGGTATAGCCGGTGACGGTGCCTGTGTCTGCGTCTGCGTCTGCGTCTGCGTCTGAAGGTTCACCTCCGGTCGACGTTTCGGGCGCTTCTTTCGTCGGCGTCGATTCGGAAGATGTAATCGTCGTACCAGGGGTATCAGTTGTCGCCGGGACCGAAGAAGGGGTGGACACGGAAGTGGCGGTAGAACTGCCTCCGCATGCGGCGAACAGGAATACGCCAGCAATCAGCGCAATTCCCAATATCCAAAAACGTTTTATATTTACCAAGGTTCCTCCCAGGTTTTTTAACCGATGTACCCATCAATCAGCGGCTTATGCGCTACCCCCAGGAACGCAAAATGCACACTTTGGGCGGTCAACCAATATCACCGGGCAATATCGGTACGGATAACCACCTTACAATCTAAGATGCATCGGCAACTGAAAGGTTGCAAACCAGGGAATTGTTGCGAGTTAGGCAGCCTGGAAGTCGAGTCTGACACTATAACTACGGTGTTGGACGCTCGGCAAGCGTCAACTCAGTGGTGCCCTTCAGCCCTCTCCGGTAAAAAACAACGGCAATAGTCTCACCGGGAGGGTGCTGCACCAGGAACTTGGACATCTGGCCCGTATTGGAGATGGGCTCACCACCCAATTCGACTATAACGTCTTCCGGGAGCAGCCCAGCAACGTCCGCAGGCATCCCGGCGCCGATTCGAACAATGACTATTCCCTCCGACACAGGAACGCCTACTCGGCCGGCCAAGGCCGGTGACAGGTTTATCGGAGATATACCGAGGAATCCTCGGTCTACGTATCCTCGGGCCTTCAGTTGCTCAACAACAAACTGGGCGTCGTCAATATTGATGGCGAAACCAATGCCCTGGCTGCCTCTAATCACCGCCGTATTAATCCCAATCACCTCCCCCAGGTTGTTGGACAATGGCCCACCGCTATTACCCGGGTTGATCGATGCGTCGGTCTGAATCAAATCAACCATCGTCGTTTGAGCGTCCACGGCTATCGACCGGCCCAAGGCGCTTATCACGCCTTTGCTCACCGTAGGCCCGCCCGGCAATCCCAGGGCATGACCGATGGCTATCACCTCTTGGCCCACTTGGAGGTCTGCCGATTTCCCCAACACCGCCGGTTGCAACCCTTCGGCATCGATCTTAATCACAGCGGTGTCGGTTCCAGCGTCTCCGCCAATCAATTCGGCGGGGAAGGTCTTTCCGTTGTTAAGCGTGACAGTGATGACTTGAGCATCCCTGATAACGTGATTGTTGGTGAGGATGAAACCCTCTTTGTCCAAAACGACCCCAGTTCCCACGCCCATGCTGGGCACCGCTTGGTTAATTGCGCCCATAGCCGCAACTTCGGTCACGATTTGCACCACTGAGGGTTTAAGTTTCTTAACAACTTCGATTGTTGGGAGGCCACTTGTGGCGAGGCCGCTGACTAAGGGGACGGTGACCGTCGAGATAGACGCTGGGGCGGAATTTTCTATCGGCTCATCGCTCTTTGGCGGCTCGGTGCTTTCCGGTTGGGTGTTGCTATCCTCTGTAGCGGGAGGTATTGCAGTTTCGGTGGGAGTCGTTTGAGGAGCCACTCGGGTGGAAGTGGCAGACACCGTTGTATTCGGGGAAATTTCCGTAGCAGGCGTAACACTTTTGCCGCCGCACGCCGAAACGACTAAGACCAGAGCAACGGCACCAAGGGCTGAAATTGCAGACCGTCCAAGCATGGCTATTGCCTCTTTCCCAGTCCCGAATTAGCTTTCATCAACAACGGGAGCGGAAAACCAAAACTATTTACAGATACTCATACATTCTAAATGTTGGGAATCTGTGAATACTAACCGTCGGGGCCGGTGAAGTCAGTGAAGCCGGGGAAAAAAAGAGGCTGACCTGCCGGTCAACCTCTAAATAATTCGTCTATTGAATCCACGCATTTTTTAATTCTGATTGTTTTGACCAAGTTGCGGATTTGGTGGAGCTGGTGGGGGTCGAACCCACTACCTCTTCAATGCCATTGAAGCGCTCTCCCAGTTGAGCTACAGCCCCACATCCAGGCGAAAAGCCTAGCTACCAATATAGCAATTCATGCGTAGCCTGGCAACCGTCATCCGTGCCGATTGCCGGGCAAAAAGGTCAAATCCTATTTATGAGTTGCGATGAAATTTCACCACCCGACGGGTCCGGCCCCAGTCTCCGGGCATGACCACGTAAAGGTCTTTGTGGGAGTCCACCCAGATTCCGTGACAGGAGCGGTGCAGTTCGCTGCCCCATTGAGCCAGGAGCTCACCGTCCAAAGTAAGGATGCTGACGAGACCACCATTGTGTTCGGGAATATAAACCACATCATCGTCGTCTACGCAGAAAAGCGCAGGGCCGATTAGCTTAGTAGGCCAGGTGTTCAGGTGTTCGCCGTCTTGATTGAAAACCTGCACTCGGTCGTTCTCCCGGTCAGCTACCAAGACCCGGCCTTGGCGGTCAATCCAGACCCCGTGGGGCAGGTTGAATTCACCATCGCCGGTTCCCGGCTCACCCCAAGACATGATGTGCTGGCCTTGGGCGTTGAACTTGTGGACCCTGGCGTTGGCATAGCCATCGGCAATGAATATGTCTCCGACGGGATTAAATGCGATACCGGCAGGCATGTTGAATGGCGGGCCACCGTGGGTCACGCTCTGGAAGGCGGTGGAAGACAGGTCGTCAGCGGCTACACCGGTGTCAGAGCGGAAGCCCTTGGTCCCGATGGTCATCAGAGGAGTGCCGTCATTGGTGAATTTCATTACTTGATGGTTGTTTCGGTCCACCAGCCAGACATTGTCCTCCGGGTCAAGCAAAATAGCGTGGGCAAAAGCAATCAGACCAGCGCCCCATGAAGATAGATAGTTGCCCTCCCGGTCAAACACCACGATGGGGTGCTCCGGGTCTCGATTGAAGCAGTAGATTCGGTCTTGAGAGTCTCCCGCCACCGCCGCCGCCGGCATTTCCCACCCATCGGGCAGGTTCACCCAGTTTTCATCCAGCGTATAGGTGTATTTCCCCGAGCCAACAGTGTTTGCCGTAGTCACTTTCAATGCTCCTTTTCGGTCAAATAGTCAGGAGAATGGTTGCTCGTCCAATTAACCGGAATTCTTGCGATTAGTAAGGCTTGATTCCCGGAGTTTTCACCCTGACGCTATAAAGGGAATCTCCGGGGGTGGTAAATATCGTCCGGAAATCCTCCCCTCCGAAGGCCAAGTTGCGTGGAGCTGTACCATTGCCAATCACCCCTAGCTTGTTGCCCTGGGGGTCGAAAACCCACACACCGGCGGGGCCCGTGCAATATACCCGGCCTTCCACGTCCACCTTCAAGCCGTCGGGAAGACCCTCGTCGGCAGACGACATGTCGGCGAAAATCCGGTTGTTGACCAGGGACCCGTCGGGGGCGACATCAAAGGCGCGAATCTTCATGTGGGCACACATCTCGCCCCGTTCTCTCTCGCCAAAGCATTCCTCGCTGACCCGGGTGATGGACACGTACATCACCGACTCATCGGGGGAAAACGCAAGGCCATTTGGGTACTCGCAACAGTCTGTAGCCAGATGGAGCTCTCCGTCCGGGGCAATACGGAACACCCCTGCGAAACCGTACTGACGGTCATTCGCTGGGACACGCAACGAGGGGTCGGTGAAGTAGATGCTTCTGTCAGACCGGCACACTACGTCGTTGGGCCTGTTCAGAAGTTTACCCTGATACCGGTCGGCGATGGTTGTGATTGTGCCGTCGGAGTTGGACCTGGTGACAGACCGGTGTTCTCCCTCGCACATGATCAGGTTGCCATCACGGTCGAAGGTGCAACCGTTTCCCTCGCCTGTATCTTCTCTGAGAACCGATATGCCGGCATTTGGGTCCCATTTCAGCAATCGGCCACCAAGGTCCACTAGTGTCAGGTAGCCGCCGGGGTGCCACAAGGGGCCTTCGGTGGCGCCCAGTCCGCTGGCAAGTAATGTGTGTTCTGGCGATTCCAAGATACTGGAGAGGTCGTCTGGCATGAGAGTCCTCCGGTAAATTATGAGGGGGGTTTTGAAGACCAACCACAGCTAATCAGGCACGACGGCTGGCGGGATTATAGCAGGATGGGTAACCAGTGTATATTGCGCAGGCCATCGGACAACAATTGTTTAAGTGACAATTGACCGCTTCGATTTAGTCCACTAGAATTCGGCAATTACTCGGGCATCGCTGGATTAAGGGACGCTGTTTCGGTTTTTTTGTTCAACTAGGTCTACGGTTAGCTCAGCAGGCAAGAGGAAAATAACTAAAAGGTGGCCCATCATGTCTGGTATAGGCTCCGGATTCTCTCAACAGGAAATCCTCGTCCAGTTGACCAGTGAGGCGCAAAGACGCTGGGGTAATGACCGGGCGGAACAAATCAAGACATATCTGGAGAACACGGCCAAACAAATCTTCGAAACCGAAAACTCGCTTCCAGTACCCGAGATTGAACCGGGGTATTTCCAATAGCCTTTTATATGCAACATGTTGACGATGAGCCTGATTCACCATATTTGCGTCCGTATTCACCATATTTTGGTTAGAAAGGAGAGAACATGCCGGAGCCGTTCAGCCTAGGTGTGGCCGGAGCAGCAAAAGATATTAGAGACAAAGGTCTTTCTCCCGTAACCTTGGCGGAATCTTTATTGGACCGCATCGACTCCTTGGACCCGGCGCTAAAAGCCTGGGTCACCATTGACCGGGAAGAAGTGATTAGCACCGCCCACGAGTTGGAGCAAGAGCTAACTGAAAAGGGTCCCAGGGGACCTATTCACGGTGTGCCGGTGGGGCTAAAGGACATTTTTTACACCGAGGGAATGCTCACCGCCGCAGGGTCGCGGATTTACGCCGATTTCGTGCCTAAATACGATGCCACCACCGTCACCAAGATCAAGGAGGCCGGCGGAATCATACTTGGCAAGGCCGTGACCACAGAGTTCGCCATGGCCGACCCTTCGCCTTCAATAAACCCTTGGAACAAGACCCACACTCCGGGCGGGTCCAGCAGCGGATCGTCGGTGGCGGTGGCTGCCCGCATGTGCGCCGCAGCCTTGGGGTCTCAGACCGGTGGTTCCACCTGCCGCCCGGCGGCCTACAACGGCATCGTTGGATTGAAAGCGACCTACGGGCGCATCAGCCGCTACGGAGTGGTGCCGGTGAGTTGGTCGTTGGACACCGTGGGCATTCTTGTCCGAACTGTGGAAGACGCCGCTGTAATGCTTCAGGTATTGGCGGGATATGACGAGAAGGACCCTGGGTCCGCCAATGTGCCCGTCCCTGATTATCTGAAAGAAATGAGCGAACTGGACCGGCCACCAAGAATCGGCTTGATCAAAGAATATTACTCTGATAAATCCAGCGCAGAAATCTGGAGTCACACACAAGATGTGGCACAGCAACTAGCCAAAGCCGGCGCTGATATCGTGGAGATTGGCCTACCCAAAAGCTTTGCCACAGCCCACGACTGCCAGAGAATCGTCAGCAACGTAGAGTGCGCCGCTTTCCATGAGCAGTGGCACCGGGAGCGTGCCGACGATTATGGAGCGAAGCTGCGGGCGAACATCGAAGTGGGTATGCTCATACCCGGCATACGTTACGTTCAAGCCCAACGTCTGCGCCGGGAGTTCCGCCAAGACATGGTGGAGATGGTCAAACAGGTTGATGCCGTGATGACCCCCTCGGCGCCCACGCCGGCCCCCCTTGGCCTGGAGAGCACCGGCGACCCGGCATTTCAGCAACCCTGGACCTCCAGCGGACTGCCCAGTATCGCCGTTCCTTCTGGGATTAACAGCGACGGGCTACCCTTGTCGGTTCAGTTTGGTGGCCTCCCTTTTGAAGAGGGGGCTCTGCTGGCAGCTGCAAAGTGGTGTGAAAACGCCTTGGGAGTAGAGTTGTCGCCGCCGGATTTTAGCTAGATTGGGATCATATTTTTCGCTGTCGTCCCAAACACTAGGGTCTGGCCAATAGGTTCTATTGTTAAAGGTGCGCCACGCCCGGATTCTTCGCCGTTGCGGCTGGCTCAGAATGACAATACTAATGATTTGATTGGCTACTGAATATTTTCCACACCGACGACTTTCGATTTGTAAACGATTGATAAACCATTTCAATCAGCCCCGCATCTAAATTGAGTGCGCTAAATGCGCAGAAATGATACAGAACTAATACAATCTTGCACGCAGCCCGTAAGACATAGGGTGATGGGCTCTAGGTTTTGGGGAAATGGCTAAATCTTCTTATGACTTGGTGGTTATTGGCGCAGGCTCGGCAGGATTGACCGCCGCTGAATTTAGTGCCCAACTTGGCCAGCGGGTTGCTCTAATCGAGAAGGCCCGAATCGGCGGCGACTGTACGTGGAGCGGGTGCGTTCCCAGCAAAGCCTTGCTTAAAGCCGCCAAATTTGCTCATCAGATGCGGACATCTCAGCAATATGGGCTCGGCATGGGTGAGGCTAGAGTGGATTTCAGCGCCGTGATGGAGCGGGTTAGCGGCGTTGTGGACCAGGTTTATCAGGGAGAGACCCCTGAAGTTCTGCAAGGAAAGGGCATAGAAGTAATAGAGGGTAGCGCCCGATTTCTTGACTCAAAAACCCTTGCAATAGAGCCGCCCAACCCAAGCGAAGCCAGCTTCAACTTGACCGCACGACGTTTCATCATCGCCACTGGGGCAAAACCCTTTGTGCCGCCCATACCGGGTTTGGAAGAAGTTGACTACCTGACCTATGAAACGGTATGGGCATTGCGCGAATTGCCAGCCAGGCTAATCGTTGTGGGCGCCGGGCCCATTGGGTGCGAGTTGGCCCAGGCGTTTTGCCGCCTGGGTTCCAGTGTAATCTTGATCGAGGGAGCAGACCGAATCTTGCTCCAAGACGAGCCGGAAGTGGCCGAATTGCTGTCCCGTCAACTGACCCAAGAGGGTGTCGATCTGCGCCTGGGCTCAGCGGTACAGCGGGCTTGGCAAGGTGACGACGGTATTCATGTGGACTTGAGGGCAGCGAGGTGGTGGGGGACGCTCTATTGATGTCGGTGGGCCGCTCAGCAAACGTCACCGGCCTGGGTTTGGACGAGGCTGGCGTGGCATACACTGCCAAGGGCATTCAGGTGAATAACCGTCTGCGCACCAGCCAGAAGCGCATCTTGGCCGCAGGCGATTGCGCCGGGGGTTTTCAATTCACCCACTATGCGGCTTGGCAAGGATTCATGGCAGTTCGCAACGCCTTCATGCCCGGCCTTTCCGTGAGGGCTGTCCTTGACCGCGTGCCTTGGACGACGTTTACCGACCCGGAAGTAGCCCACGTGGGCTACACCGAAAGCCAGGCCCGGGCCAAGCTAGGCAGTAGTGTGGTGGTGAGCACATTCCCCATGGAGCGGGTGGACCGGGCGATAACCGAGGGCGATACTTCGGGATTTATCAAGGTTATTCACCGCCCCAACGGGAAGATTCTCGGAGCCACTATCGTATCGGCCAGGGCCGGAGAGATGATTCACGAGTATGCCCTGGCAATGGACAAAGGGCTCAGGATTCGGGACTTGGCGGAATCAATCCACGTATATCCAACCTATTCACTGGGCACCATGCAACTGGCCGCCCAAGTCAGAGTGGACCAAGTTATGGAAGGGATCACCGGGAAATTCCTGAAAGGCTTGACGAAGTTGGCGCGCTAGATTACCCGTGAATAAAAAGGAGGCGCATGACTTAGTCGATTCGCCTCTTAAGTATGGGTAGCTGGGTGAAAACGGTCAGAAAACAGCGATGGGATTAACCGGTGAGCCGGTGGTGTTGTGCAGGCGCAGCGGGCCAATGGACACCATGAACTCCCACCGGTTGCGCTTCTTGCACTCTTCGGCGACCTCTTCCAAGTTGGCGTTGTCCAGGATCCAAATACCCATGGCCGTTATGGAAACTTGGTGAATGGGGCTGGGCACCTTTTCGTATTGGGGCGGGCTAACGTCGTTTCCGGTGTCCGAGCCAAGCATGGATATTCCGCGCTCGTAGAACAGGGGCAAGCAGCTTGCCTGACAAGCCGTGGAGCCTGCGGCTCGGTCCACCGGACCTTCCAGGTTACGCCGGCGCAACTGGCCGGTGCGCACCAGCAATATGTCCCCCTCCTCAACTTTGAAGCCACAACGTTCTTCGGCGGCCAGAATATCGTCAATCATCACCCCTTCACCGCGCTCCACCCAATCGATACCCCGGATCATGGGTACGTCGACCAAAACGCCTCGGGCAATCATACCGTTTTTAGCCTCTTCCACCGAGCCGAAGGTGGCGCCCATGCTGGTGGAAACCATATGGGCGGGAAATCCATTATAGGTTTTCCCTTCCCAAAAGAAGTGGGAAAGGCTATCGACGTGGGTCACCGTGTAGCCGTGGAATATCATGCCGAAATAATCCGTGGCCGCAGGAAAAGCGCGAGAACTGATTTTGTCTCCGCTGGCCCAGCCCTCTCCGCTCTCAACCATGAAGTGGACCGGTGGTGACGGAGCGTCGGCGCTGGGCTCAAAACTGACGGTGCGGGACATTGTAATTCTGAGACCATCCTCCACCAAGTCGATCGCCCGCTTGGTTACGGCGGGGGTAATCAAGTTGGGAGCGCCTAATTGGTCTTCAGCTCCCCAGCGGCCCCAGTTGGAGAATTTCTTGAAGTAGCTTAGTACTTCATCTTCCGAGGGAATGTTCGCCTGTGCCATTGAATTACTCCTTAGTGTTGTTTAGTGCCCTGTTGATTAGTGTCGGGGTTAATCAGTCCACCGGGGGAAATAGATTCACATCCAAAATGCTCTCGCACCAGTGGGCGGCGGCCAATAATCCAGCTTCATTGTAGGGTTTGGCTATCAGCTGTATGCCGAAGGGCAATCCAGACTCGCCCAGCCCGGAAGGCATGGTGATACAAGGCAGTCCGCAGGATGTCCAAGGGCCTTGAAACATAGTATTCCCTGTGTTGGTCACGTCGGGCAGAGACGGCGTGGGAGTTGAAGGTGTTAGCAAAACGTCAGTCTTCTCCGACAACTGATGCATATCGTCGATGAATCGCAGCCTTCGTTCCAGCGCCCGTGAGTAGACTACCGGGTCGGTGGCCAGACCCCGGCCAATCATCGCTCTTATGTTGGGTTGATAATCCTGGGCCTGCTTTTCGTACATGGGCTGGTGGAAAGCTGCCCCTTCCACCGCCATGATGACCTGCTGGTCCTCAATGGCCGTGTCGATGCTGTCAGGCACCGCGATTTCCTCAATCACAGCACCGGCATGGCCGAGTTGCTCCAGAACAGCATCGGTGTGCTTGCGAGTCTCATCGCTGGCGTTGTCGAAAAAGAAGCGCCGCAGAACGCCAATGCGGGGCGCTCCCGGTGACTTCAAACCGGCAAGATAATCGGGAACCTCCCGGCGGGAGGATATAGGGTCATCTCCGTCAGGACCGGCCATGACCTGCAACATCAACGCAGCGTCTTCAACGCTTCTAGTCATCCAACCCACGGTGTCCAGGGACCAACTCACCGGTATGACGCCGTGGCGGCTGACCCTTCCATAGGTTGGCTTTAGCCCCACCACGCCGTTGTAAGAGGCTGGCCTGAGCACCGAACCAACCGTTTGGGAACCCATGGCAGTCGGGCACATCCGGGACGCCACAGCAACCGCCGACCCGCTGCTGGAACCGCCTGGGGTATGGGCGGCGTTCCAGGGATTCAAGGTTGGCGGCGGGTCCATGCAAGCGAACTCGGTGGTCACTGTTTTACCCAGCATGATGGCCCCGGCGTTTTTCATCAAGGTCACAGTAGTGGCGTCGTATTCAGGGACATGATTGGCATATACCTTGGAGCAAGCGGTCGTGGGTATCCCGGCGGTAAAGTATATGTCCTTCAGGGCGATGGGCACCCCGTGAAGTGGGCCGATGCTGGCGTTCCCTTCCAACTGCCTGAGTTTCTTCTGCGCATCCGATAATACCGAGTCCTTGTCCAAGTAGACCCAGGCATTTAGCTGCGGCTCAAGCTTCTCGATCCTCTCGAGAAGAGCCTGTACTAGGTCCACGGGGGACAACTGTCGCTCCCGTATCTGCCGGGCAATCTGGGCCACGCCTAATTCATGTAGCTGGGCCATTTCTCCTCCATTGTCGATGGTCGTACGCAAGTGTCTTCCGGCATGGCAACGCAATTTAAGCAAGGGGTCTCAGGCGTTGGTTATACCCCCTACCATCGCAGAGCAGTGGTTTTCAGCAACGCCTGAGATTCCTCTTCGCTGCGCTCATCGGAATGACAACGTGGCGGTTCATCGGATTGACATGGCTTGGTTATCAAGTGATGATTTTCCCTTATATCGGCGTCCTGCGGTTGTGCCAGTCCGTGGCTTGCTCAAAAGAGTGGGCCACTCGGAAAAGGGTTTCCTCGGTAAACGGTTTGCCTGCCAGTTGAAGGCCTATGGGCAGATTTCCGCTAGTGAAGCCGCAATTTATCGACATTGCTGGCAGGTTGGCCAGGTTGAATGGGGCCGTGAAGCTGCGCCTTCCAGCATAGCCTTCCAGCACTTCTTCCTTGCTGTTGATGCCCGCTTTGGCCGGAATCAGCGTTGCCGGGACTGACGATGTTGGCATAATCAAGACGTCGACCTGCTGGAGGACGGCCAGTATTTGCTGGCGCAACATGTCCCTTAGCCTTACCGCTTTCTGGTGGACTCGGGCGGGCACTATGGCCCCGGACAGCAACCTGACCCTATTGTTGTGGTCGTACTCACCCAAGTGTTCCGCCATTGTTCGGGCGTGAGGAGCCTGGGCATCCACCATGATCACCGCCGACGAAATAACTGCCGACTGGACAATCAATGGGATCGAGACGTCTTGGATTTCCGCACCCAACTCGCCCAGGACGGTGATGGCTCGCTGGACACCCTGCTTCACCTCCGGGTCAACGGCGTCGGTATCCACCCGTTCGGCTATAACCCCAACTTTCAGTCCTTGGATGCCGCCGTGTAGACCGGAGAGATAATCCGGGACCGGCACGTTCCACGTGTGAGGGTCCTTGGGGTCATAGCCAGCAATCGCCCCCAAGGTCATAGCGCAATCCGACACCGTGCGGGAGATTGGTCCGACAATGTCCATGGACCAAGAAGCTCCCAATACTCCGTAGCGGCTGACCCTACCGTAACTTGGCCGAATGCCAGCCAGTCCGCAAAATGCCGCTGGACCCCGGATTGAACCCCCTGTGTCCTCGCCCAAAGATGTCGCACAAAGATGAGCCGCCGTGGCTGCTCCCGACCCGCTGCTGGAGGTTCCCGGGTTACGGGACAGGTCCCATGGATTTCTGGGCCGCCCGTATGGGTGATGAAAAGCGTCGCCCATGGCGTATTCGCTCATGTTCAACTTTCCCAATACTACTGCACCGGCGTTTTTTAGCTTGGAAACCACCGTTGAATCCTCATCCGGCACGAAGTCCTTTAGGATGGACGACCCTCCGGTGGTCAGTATTCCTTTAGTGTTGAACTGGTCTTTCACGCCCACGGGAATTCCGTGCATGGGGCCGCGGTAGTTGCCAGCGGCAATCTGATCTTCGGCGGAGCGGGCTTGGTCCAACGCCTCTTCCCGGCACACGGTGATATAGGAGTTGAGCTGGCTGTCCACTGCGTCGATACGGTCTAGATAGGCTTGTGTAGCCTCCACCGAGGAAACCTCGCGTGATTTAATCAGTCCAGCCAATTCGGTGGCGGTCAAGAAAGGGATCTCGCTTTTTTCCATCTGAACCTCGAAGGTCTCTTCAATTTCTCCCTGATTGCTCGATCAATCGGTCTTCCGGAACAGGTCATCAGCAGGCTAGGTTTGCGCGCGGCCATTTTGCACAGGGCCATTTTGCAATCGTAGTTGGGGCTTGTCAACGCCCTCGACAGCGGTCTAAATTCGCCTCCGGTGGGGCAACAAGCGACTTTAGCCGCTGGTATAATTCACGATTGATGGGTAGGAGACTGACCTGGAGTGCAGCAAATGGTTCCCGCCCAGATTACAGCGCCAAATAGTTAGCTTGGAATTTCTCCTGAGAGGTGTCCTGATGAGTCAGTGGGCTGGAGTTGTGCTGGCGGCTGGCATGGGTGTCAGAATGAAATCGCGCCTTCCCAAAGTCCTTCATCCTGTCTGCGGCAAGGAGATGGTACGGTATCCCGTGGATTTGCTGCAGGGCTTGGGGGTGGAAAGGATATTGGTGGTTGTTTCGCCCACGAACAGGGTGGAAGTGGAGAAAGCCCTGGGAGACAAAGTTGAGTATGTTGAACAAGCGACTGCCAATGGCACCGGTGACGCTGTGTTGCAAACGGCAAATCGACTCATGGCAAATCGACTTAATGGAGCGGAAGACGATAATCCTGAACATCTCATCATTCTGGGCGCAGACTCACCCCTTTTGGAAGCCGAAAGTTTAAGTCGGCTTATGTCCACCCACTTGGAGAAAACCAGCAACATGACCATCTTGACCGGTGACTTTGATACCCCCGGTGATTTGGGACGGGTGCAAAGGAACGGCACCGGGCAGGTAATTGGCATAGTGGAAGCCGCCACCGGGGAAGGTCTAGAAGACTCGCCAGCGGAAATTAACGGCGGCGCTTACTGCTTCTCCGCCCCGTGGCTATGGGAACACTTGCCCCAAGTTGAGGCCAGCCCCGTGGGAGAGGTCTATCTCACCGCACTGGCCTCCATGAATTCAGAAGGCAACGCAAGCATAAACGCAGTAAAAATCGCCCGCGCCAATGACCTGCAAGGCGTGAACAACCGTGTCCAACTAGCCCAGGTTGAAGCCGAGCTTCGCCAGCGAATCAACCAGCGATGGATGCTGGACGGCGTGACCATATTTGATCCCGCTTCGGTGTTTATCGACGCCGAGGTTACCATCGGCCAGGATGCGGTCATATTGCCCAACACCATGCTTTTGGGCCGAACAACGGTGGGTGAGGAATCCGAAATCGGGCCCGGGTCCGTGCTTCGCGATTCATCAGTGGGCAACCGATGCCGTGTCACAACGTCGGTGCTGGAAGATGCGGTCATGGAAGACGGGGCAAACATTGGCCCATTCAGTCACCTGCGCTCCGGAGCGTACTTGGAATCCGGTGTCCATATTGGCAACTTCGCCGAGATTAAAGAAAGCCGGCTGGCGGTTGGGTCTCTGATGGGGCATTTCGGTTACATAGGGGACGCTTCAATCGGAGCCAACGTAAACTTGGGCGCAGGCATGGTCACATGCAACTACGATGGCCGGGAGAAACACCGGACCAACATCGGAGCAGGTGTATTCATAGGCTGCGATACTATGCTGGTAGCGCCGGTCACAGTGGGCGACGACGCCGTAACCGGGGCCGGTTCCGTCATTACCGAAGATGTTCCGCAAGGTAGACTAGCTGTTGGTGTACCTGCTAGAATAGTTGTTAGGAAATCAGATAACACTTAGGTAATCCGCCGAATTTATCTGATTAACGCCGGTAAATATACAGGCGTTAGATCCAATCCTTGACTAGGAGTACCATTCAAGTTCCCCTCAGGGTCGTTCTCGTCCGTGAGGGTACTGATTTTGAGTACAGACGACTTACCATCAGCCTTAGTGCTCGTAGTGTCCCTCGTTCTCTTTGCTTGCCTCAGCTTAGCCCACCACTCTCTCCTCTCTAACAGCCTTCGCTCTGGGAATAGTTTCACCGGCAACAGACAATTCGCCACTCAGATTAAAGCCCTAATACCCTGGTTCAAGTACGCTTGCGTGATTGCGGTCGCTGTTTCCGGATTGGTCTTACTGCAGAACAGTTGGACCGAGCGGTGGTGGCCCGCTTCTCTTCTGGCCTTTGGTGTGTTGATTTTTCTCGCTGCGTTGGACCGGGCCGCCGGTTGGACGACCGGACGCCGTTCGAGTCGGTTTAACCCTCTTCAAAGAGCCGTGGACGGACGTTCCCAGGTTAACGGTTCCGAAGGCAAAAACGGCTTCAACGGAAATGGGAATGGTCTTGAAGGACCGCTATCCGTAGACGGAGCGTCGAATCGGCCGCAACCCGAAATCACCGAGGCCGAGCTCAGCAGTTTGGATCATCGAGACAGAGAGATACTACGGTCGATTCTACGTCTAGACGTCACCACGACTAGGGAAATCATGACCCCCAGGTTGGATATGGTAGCCGTTGAGGGTGATTCAACCTTGGCTCAGGTTTCCGACGTGCTGGTATCCAGCGGGCACAGCAGATTGCCCGTCTACGAAGAGACTATCGATCGGATTCTGGGCGTCCTTTACTCCAGAGATGTGCTGGAAGCATTGGCTACTAAGAACCGCGACGAGAATATACGGGATTTAATCAGACCGGCATTCATCATTCCCGAGTCGAAGCGTTTAGACGACCTTCTGGAGGAGCTACAGGAGCGGGGCGTGCAACTGGCCGTCGTAGTGGACGAATATGGCGGCACCGAAGGACTCATTACCATGGAGGATGTGCTGGAAGAAATCGTCGGCGAAATCGAAGACGAGTTCTCACAGACCCGTGAATCTTTGATTGACCGTCTGCCCGACGGTGGCGTCTTGGTCGACGCCGGGATAACCACCGAGGATGTGGAGGAGATTTTCGGCACGCGAATCGAGACCACCGACGTGGATACCGCTGGGGGGCTGGTTTATCACAACTTGGGCAAAATCCCTCAGACCGGCGATGTGGTTATCACCGATAATCTCCGCATCGAGGTGATTTCAATCTTGGGTCGCCGGCTTCGCAAGCTTAAGATTAACCAGGTCGAACTCAACGGCAAGGAAGTTCAGGAATAGCCTTTCTCATAATTTTAGGTTCTTCTTGATCTTATTTTCTTCTTTCTCACCACTCTAGCAGCGCCCATGTTCAGTCGCCGACACTGAAAGTACCCGTCCCTTAGGGAACCGGGTCATCATGCTATGGGAATAGAGCCTGAAAAATGATACACTCTAACTTGGGAGTTTTGCGTCCAAAAACAACGTTTACCGGTTTTTCACGTTCCCAGCTTTGGTATTTGATAAAGCCTCAAATGACGTAAATCTTCTTGTGGACTCGGTTTTTACGGTGGTGGGCCAAGAGGGACTTATACAAAAGCATGAACCTGCACAACGACGCTGTGGGAAGGGGGGTTGCCTGAGATGACTGTAGTAGACGACATCAAAGGCCGCCTGGACATCTTGGAAGTGATTTCTCAGCATGTGCCGTTGCAAAAATCGGGGCGGAGTTACAAGGCCAATTGTCCGTTCCATCAAGAGAAAACTCCGTCGTTCCACGTGTTCCCAGACCGCCAGACCTGGCGCTGTTTTGGGGCATGCGCCTCGGGTGGAGATGTTTTCTCTTTCGTTATGCGCGCCGAGAACCTGGAGTTCGGCGATGCCCTAAAAAGGTTGTCAGAACAATCCGGCGTCCCACTGCCCAGCAGAGAGGGCCGCTCCCGACAGCAAGGCCTTGTCGAGATAAATGAATCGGCTCGTGAATTCTTTCAAAAGCTGTTGGCCTCAAACCAAGGCACCGAGGCCCGAGAGTATCTGGACCGCAGGGGACTGTCAGAAAGCGCGGTAGAGTCCTTTGAATTGGGATTTAGCCCTCAGGACGGTGAGGCTCTCAAGAAACACTTGGTGGACAAGAAGCACACGGTGCAGGACATGGCGCAAGCTGGCCTGGTTCACGTCAATGAGAGCGGATGGGCCAGAGACCTATTCCGTGGACGCTTGATGTTTCCCATCAGGAACAGCTCGGGTGAATTGACCGGTTTTGGTGGACGAGCGCTCAAAAACGCCACCCCCAAGTACCTGAACACTCCCCGGACTCCGGCATTCGACAAAGGCCGAATGTTGTACGGCCTTCACCTGGCGAAGAAGGAAGCCCACGATAAAGGCTTGGTGGTGGTGGAAGGCTACATGGATGTTATAGCCGCCCATCAGCACGGGTATTCCAATGTGGTGGCGTCCATGGGCACGGCCTTAACCGAATATCAAGTGGACGCAATCCGTCGGCTCACCTCCAAGGTGACCATGGCCTTGGACGCGGATGCCGCAGGCCAAGCCGCCACTTTGCGCAGCCTGGAATCTTCGTGGCGGGTTTTTCAAACCCAAGAAGCCGGACGCTCCAAAGGCACCACCCTTTACCAACAACAAGCGGTATTAGAGCTAAGAGTCGCCGTTCTCCCTGCGGGGAAGGACCCTGATGATTTGATTCGTGACTCTTCCGGTCAGTGGTCAGACTTGATTGAAAACGCGACGCCGCTATTGGACTATCTATTGCCCACTTTGGCGGCTCAATTCGACACATCGACGCCCCAAGGAAAGACAAGATTGGTCGAGGCAATGTTCCCGTTGATAGCAGCGGTGCCCGAGGCAACTCAACAAGACCAATACTTCCAAGCGTTGGCGACCCATCTGGGCGTCACTCAAGAAACTCTTAGGGCGACGATTGGCCGGCCGGCTCCAATGCGCCAATCCAGGGGACCCAGGAACCGGTCTCAGTCAGGGTCACAGTCTCAAAGCCGCGGGGCGACGGCCTCTCCCTTCGCCAAGCTGGACCGGGACCCGATGGAAGATTATTGCTTGGCATTGCTACTACAAAACAGCAAGCTACAAAGTGAATTACAACAGGAGTTGGAAGCCATAAAACCCGAGCATTTCCAACGGTTGGAAAACCGGGAGATATTTAGCCAGCTAACGAGAGAAGACAGCCTTGGTGGTATAAAACTCGAAGACCGTAGTGACAGTGAAATCAGGATTGAAAACGGAGATCGCGAGACAATACAGGCTGAATTACTCGCCTCGTCGGCTCCCGGCGCTCCGGTGGGCAATGCCTGGCTTGACCAAGAACTAAGTGAGCATCTGAGTGAGTTGGTCAGCAAACCCCTGCCGGTTATGGACCACCGCAGCCAACTGAGTGCTTTGAGGGATGTAATTCGCCGCATGGAGGAACGCCACCTCCGCGAGCTAAAAGCAGAAGAGGAGATTAGGTTTACCGAATCGCCATTGGACCTTCAAGAAGAAGGGCATCCGGGAATCTTGGAGATTAACGAACGGCTTCGTCAGAACCATACACGACGCAGCTCGTTGGCCCAAGATGCGCCGATATTGCCTTAGTCATCATCCGGCACATGCCGATTAGCAAGAACAGAATTGGTTTACCACCTAAAACAGCACGAAGAGGTTAAAAACACATGGTAAGACGCAGCAATCGAACCGAGCTAAATCCGGAAGATTTCGTCGACAACAACGAGGACAACGAAGGTCCGGACAAGCTGATGGAGATAATCCGCGGCGTTAACGATGGCGGAGACGATGAATCATTGGCCGAGTCCAACGGTGTCACCAGACCGTCTACTGACGTAACCGTAGAACAGGCCGAAGACCAATGGGACGATACCACTGGGGAGGAAAAGACCACCGAAACACCCGCCGGAACCACGGAAGATACCGACAACGACGAACCGGATTGGGAACCCGAGACTGAATCCATGGAAGTGCTCGACGACCCAGTGCGGATGTACCTGCGGGAGATCGGACGAGTTCGGCTGCTCACCTCGATTGACGAGCGGACATTGGCCCGAAAGATTGAGGGCGGCAAGCACTTGAAAGGTATTCAGAAAGAATTCAGCGACGTGGAGAATCGCCAACCAAAGTCGTGGGAAGTCACCTTGGCGCTGTTCCGGCGGATGGTGGGATTTTCACCTTTGGTGGAATCCTTGGGAAAACAACTGGGATTGCCCGGCAGCCTAACTCTGTCCCAAGTAACCGACCACACCAAATTGCGCTCTGCCATCGACGCGGAGGTTTCCTTGGACCTGCTGGCCGCCGTGGGGGAGACTTTGGATGATGCGCCTGAGAACGTATACAAGCAGGTAATCAACCTGTCCCTCAGTAGCTGGCTACTTCCGCCCGATGCAATTGATGTGCTGGAGGATTGCACCCTGGATGAACTGGACTCGACCCTGAACCAGGACCGGTGCGGCGAAGACCTACAGAAGTTGGAACCCCTATTCCGGGCCTATTTCCGTCGCATTGACGCTGAAGCCGAACGGGCTCAGGCCCGGCTGACCGAGGCCAACTTGAGATTGGTAGTCAGCGTAGCCAAGAAGTACATCGGCCGAGGCATGGCCTTGTTGGATATGATTCAAGAAGGAAACATCGGCCTGATTCGCGCCGTGGAAAAATTCGACTACCGCAAGGGCTATAAGTTCAGCACCTATGCCACTTGGTGGATTCGACAAGCCATCACCAGGGCCATCGCGGATCAAGCTCGCACCATCCGTATTCCGGTGCACATGGTGGAGACCATCAACAAGCTGATGCGCCAACACCGAAGACTGCTACAGGAGTACGGTCGTGAGCCGACGGCTGAGGAAATCGGCTTGGCCATGGAGATTGGCCCCGAGAAAGTAGAAGAAATTCTTAAGATTTCCCAAGAGCCCGTATCCTTGGAGACGCCAATCGGCGAGGAAGAGGATTCCCACTTGGGAGACTTCATCGAAGACCGGAACGCCCAAGCCCCGGCAGACGCAGCCTCGTTCCAGCTTTTGAAGGAACAGGTCGACGAAGTGCTTCACACCCTCACTGACCGGGAGGCCAGGGTACTTCAACTCCGCTTTGGCCTAGAAGATGGCCGAAGTCGGACGCTGGAAGAGGTGGGCCGGGAGTTTGGCGTCACCAGAGAGCGTATTCGGCAGATTGAGGCCAAAGCGCTCCGCAAGTTGCGCCACCCAACACGCTCGCGCAAGCTAAAGGACTTCTTGGATTAAAAACTTGGCATAAGAACGGTGCGGTGCTGCCAGCCAAATGATGACGAGCAGCACCTGAAATCTAGCCTGCTTGCCACCGACGCCTGGGGACTAAACTCCTCATTCAGGGCCTCGGAATTCATTGTTTCTGGCGAATAGCTGGTGCTAAACTAGCCCTGAAACCAAATAGGGAGGGGTATACGTGGGAGAGCAGGCGCATCCTAAATGTTTAAAGTGCGAGATTGGCCAATTGGTTCCGTTATCCGATTACGGAGGACAAGGCGCAGCTGTCCATTACAAGGCCTGGGTTTGCATTAACCCTGATTGCGGGTTCAACCTTAAAATCCGAAATGGCGATATCTACTTGAACGAGCCCATAACTCCAGGTGGGATGAACACCCCCAGGGCACGCTAATCCGGTGAGTTGTCCCCGCCGTTGGCCTCTTGGGATTATTCCTAGATCATAAACCATCATATTTGTCATCCGGGTTAACGGCCGTCTCGATACCAGCCTCATAATTTATCCTCTTGTCTCCTGAATGGTGGGTGGTGAAAGTGGGGTTCGGGATTATTCACAGAAGTCAATTCCCATCAGCTCTCCCTGTTATTTTCTATTCGTTGGGGAGCGCCGGCAATCAGCCGGTGATTTTGGGAAGGAGGTGAGATGGAAGCTGGATATGATTACCTACTACGTCCCGGTCGACTGCGGCACAGACTGTTTAAATATTTCGGAATTATCATATTTGTTTTTGGTGCCATACTGCTGGCCTCCGGTGGAGCTTATTACGGATATGCGGCCAATGCCCGGGCTGACTTGGACAACCTTAACGTCACCCTTCCCGGCGCTGTAATCGGCGAAGGCAAATCTCAGGCAACCGGGGTTGGTCTGGAAAGTAGCGGTCCTTCGATCGAATTATCTGAAGACTTGGACACGCCCAGACTATCTGTGTCGGCCAAGGTGCTGCCCGGGATGTCCATGCTAGCAATCAACACCAACCAGCTGTATCCCGGCGAAGCCTTGAGCGCTGGGTCTTGGAGCAACCCATGGTCTTATGAGCCCTTGGCCTACCAGACCCGGTTGTTGCTTGAAGGCTTTACACCCATAGAACCCGGCTCCGTGGCTCCCGCTGGAGCCCTTGATGCCGCCACCCGGCTTATCATGCCCTCTATCGGCATTGACTCCAACATCACCGAGCTGCAGATACTGAATCTGGGGGAAAGCCGAGCCTATGAAACACCTGACAGTGTTGTTGGGCACATACCGGAAACCGCAAACGCAGGTGAAGCCGGGAGTTCTTGGTTCTTCGGGCATACGGAGAGCTTAACAATGGGGGAAGGCTCCGTCTTCTTCAATCTGCGTCAGGTGCCAGCTAAACTGCGTAATGACGAAGACGTATACATCATCACGGAGACTGGAGAGACCCGGTATCTGTACTTGGTCACATCATCCCAAGTGGTGCATCAAGACGACATGGCTCTCTACGAAACCGGCCAGTCAACCATCCACTTGGTATCGTGTGTCCCGCGCTTGGTATACGACCACCGTTTGATAGTAACAGGCGAGTTGGTAGCCCAGAAAACCGAGTCCTGAGTATCGCTCAACTGTGAAGACGAAGAGGCGGGTTCAAGTACCCGCCTCTTTTTTTGTCGTTCTTACCGGCCGTGCTAGGAAACCTTAAGCTGACTGGCCACGTCTCTTTTTTGCTGCACTGTTTCCGCCAACCGGTCGGTTACCACGCCATCCAGCCGAGCTTCGGCCATAGCCACCATGTCGCAGTTAAAATCCGTGTCCCAGGCCAGTACCCGTTGTCCGCGGCTGCGAAACTTGCGGTGCAGTTCGGGACTGTAAGTGTCGTTGGCCGGGTCATACCATTGGGCCTGCGCCAATGGACTCAACCACCTGGACCTAATAGGATACGGGTGCCTCTTGGACCAAATATATCCCCTGGAAATGCGGGGCTCCTTTTTTCTCAGATGATAAAGGGCCACAGGGTTGAAGCTGGCAACCAGCGTGCTATCCCAACGCTGATGGCGGCTGATGGTTTCGGCAACCAGATGGGCAATCAGCTTCACGCCGCTTATGATTACTTTCATTTCCACGTTGATTAAGAAACCATTGGGCAGCGACTCGAACACCTCGTCCAATGTGGGCGCCACCTGACCTTTGAACGCCGGGTCGAACCAGGAACCGACGTCCAGAGACCGTACGTGGGCAAAAGTTGCTGCATTCACTCGACCGGCGCCGTTGCTGGTGCGGTCCAAACGGTGATCGTGGAACACCACCAGTTGGCGGTCCGAAGTCAATCTAACGTCCAGTTCCAGGCCATCGGCCCCGGCGGACAAAGCGTTGGTAAAGGCTGGCAGAGTGTTTTCCGGTGCCGTGGCTACATCGCCGCGATGAGCAATCACCAAAGGCAAGGGTAAGGAACCGGCTTCTATGTCCCAAGATTGGGGAGTGTCTATCGGGGTTGAACTCACAACCTAATCCGTAAATATAGTAAATGTGCTTTTTTACAGATTCCTGAGCTTAAAGACTGAGCATGGAAGTGTGAACCGCCAGGCACAACTCAGTTAACTACCGAGTTAGACAAGTGTCAACACGACGCCCTGGAACACCCTTCACCAGCGGTATGCGAGTAGAATAGAGCGGTTCTGCCGGATACACGCATCCGCGCCCCTTAGATTTTCTCCACCTGCCCTCGGCAATGATTGCCCCCGGAGGCGACACCATTTGAACCCCAGGCCCACCAACCGCGGCCCGATTCTCTCCATTCTGCAAATCAGGCAGTTCAGGATGCTTTGGTATGTGGGGAGCTTGTCCGAGATGGCTCGTTGGATGGAGTTGCTGGTCCTCAGTTGGCTGGTGCTCCAAACCACCGACTCTGCTTTTCAGTTAGGACTGGTTCTGGTATTCAACAACGTGCCGAGGCCATTATTTTCCCTTTTCACCGGTTGGATAGCCGACCGTTTCAGCCGCCACCTAATGCTTATCGTTGCTCAGAGCACAAACGTGCTCACGGCTGGCGGATTAACGGCGCTGCTTTTTCTGGATGTGATTCTGCCTTGGCATGTTTTCCTCGCCGCATTCATCTTAGGGGTTAGCCGGTCGCTAGAGGATCCGGCCAGGCGCACCGCTCTATTGGACGCCGTTGGTGAGGGGCGTTTGGTAAATGCCATGTCCTTGGAGGTAATCAGTAGCACCGCTGGGAAGGTTGTTGGGCCTTTGATTGGTGGAATAATAATCGATACCCTCGGATTCTCCGGCTCTTACTCGATTTTGCTGAGCATACACGCAGTCAATCTGGTGTTGTTGGCAACCCAGGTAAGAATCCCCAACGTGGTACCGAGTTCCGCGGCCGAGCCAATCTGGAAGGGCTTGGGTAGCACAGTAAGATACGCTCTTCATAGCCCGGTTTTATTGGGGCTTTTCTACGTTACCGTAATCATGAATGCCACAGCTTTCCCGGTACGGCAATTTATTCCGGTGATAGGCCGGGACGAATTGCACGTTGGCGCAACAATGGTGGGAATCCTGTTGGCCTCAGAAGGCATAGGTCAATTGGCTGGCGCAGGAATGATGGCCGCCACCCGGGACCTTCGCTACTTGGGCAGGGTTTTTGTTCTTGGTTCTATAAGTGTCCTCATCATGGCGCTACTGTTCTCTTGGTCTCCTTGGTACGCAATGGCCCTCATTGTCCTCGCCATTGGAGGCGTGGGCCAAGCGGGGTTCAGTACCATGCAAAGCACCATCACCATGCTGGCTGCGCCTCCGGAGATGCGGGGAAGGATGATGGGATTGCTCAGCGTTTGCATCGGGGCCGGAACGCCCCTGGGCACCCTGGAAATGGGCGCCATAGCCACAATAAGCGCCCAGTGGGCGATTTCCGGTAACGTGCTGGCAGGCCTGGCTCTGGTTCTACCTATCATGCTCTTATCGCCACTGGCAACCAGACCCGTGATAGCGGCGTCCAAGATCTCTATCCCAGAACCCGGACCCATTAGCACAGGTTGATTGGGAGATATCTTGTGCCTGGCAACCAGAAGCGTTATATTCTGCATACGTGCCAACTTGCCGGACGCAGGCGTTGGGACAAAGCAGGAGGACACATGCCTCGAATTGTCGACTGGCCAGCTCGGATGCGGGAAGTGGCAGAGTTTGTCGGTCTCGGTGAAGCAGAGTTGGCTGTGATTCAATCAACCTCGCCGGTGATTTTGGAACACGGCGAGAACTTGACCGCCGCTGTTTACGACCACTTTTTGAAGTTTGACGATTCACGAAGGTTTTTCCTGGGGGAAGACGGCGACGTTGACGAGCCCAAATTAGAGCGGCGTAAACATAGTCTGCTGCGCTGGCTGAGGGGCTCACTGGACTTCAAGTTGGACATGGATTACCCGATCCGAGTGCTGGCTACGGGAATCGTCCACAGCCACCCTCCTTCCCATAGAGCCCATCTGGGTTCTATCCCCAGCCGCTACATGATTGCCACGATTTCCTTCATGCAGACGGCCCTCAATGATATTTTCCACCAGGAAATCGAAGACCCGGCGGAAGCCAATCAAGCCTCGGTAGCTTGGAGCAAGCTGCTTATGGTCCAACTTGACATCCTGCTGGCGGGATACATGAACGATACGCCAACAGAAGCCGAGAACCTGGCCGGTCAAGAAGCGGCTTCATAACCTTCTTACGAGTTAAACCAGCATCAGATATTCGGTAAATATAATCCGGGAGTAGAAAATGGCCAAAGTATTGGTTATTCAAGGCGCAGGGATGAACATGAGGGGCAAGTCCCAGGTGGAGATATTTGGGACAGCAACCCTCGACGAAATGAACGAGCAGATTCTGGCTTACGCCGAAGGGTTGGGGATTGAAGTGGAGTTGTTCCACTCGAACATCGAAGGGGAAGTGGTTAACGCAATTTACGACGCCCATGAACGGGGATTCGACGCTGCTTTAATAAATCCCGCAGGATATACCACTGGGACCGGGCCGTTGCGCGGCGCGATATCCCAGGTGGGCTACCCGGTAATAGAGGTCCACGCATCCAACCCGACCGCCAGGGGAACCGTATCCAACGTGCTACCCGTCTGCAAGGGTTCGGTTTACGGATTTGGGGTCTACGGCTACAAGCTGGCCTTGGAGGCAGTGCAACACATCAGCAGCTAAGGGCTTAGATTTAGGGCGTGCTACTCACACCGCAAGCAACGCCTTTTACCGAACACATCGTCGTGTACATCGGGGTTGCTAATAAGATAGTCCACGACGGCACGGAAGGTCTTACTTTCGTCGACTATATTGTATTTTTCCTTTGCGCTGCGAATGAAAGCCATCTGGTCTGGTTGCAAGCCAATCTCGTATACCTCTTTTTCTCCCGCCATGTTTAACTCCTATAAATTTCACCGACCGGTCGCCCGGCCGGAAGCATTTTACGCATTCCATCATCTGGAAACTTGATCTGGTCACCAGCCCAAAGCCCTAGAGACAGGCTTCTCGTACCGCCTGGGAGATTGCCGACAACCTGGGCGTGTTTGAGTGCTCGGCTCTGAACCCATTGGTGATGTATCCAACCGCCAGTCCCAAGTCTGGGTCGGCCCATCCCACCGAAGTCCCAGCGCCAGCATGACCGAAGGTGCGATCCGTGATGCTTTCGGGTGCTCCCATCCGTCCATCCGCCAGGGAAAGCCCCAAAGAGCGGCGAACTGGCCGTTCCAAGGTGTGGTCCATACCTTCCACCTGAAGCTTGGTCACTTCTGCGACGGTGTCTTCGCTGAGGACTCTAGCCCCGTCCAAGTAACCGCCCCCAATCATCATTGCGTAGAATCGGGCAAGGTCCCGAGCTGTGGCTATGCCGCCACCGGCTGGTTGAACCGCCAAGTGCACTTCGGGCTTGTTGTAGGTGGTCACCATGGTCATGCGGTCGCAATCTTCCATGGCATGTTCTTTGGACACCCGGCTCTCCAGTTCCGTAGGTAGACCAACATAGGTGTCGTTCATGCCCAGTGGCCCGGTAATCTCTTCTTGAAAGAATTGCCGGAAGGGTCTGCCGTCGATGCGCTGAACCAACTCGGCGATTACCCACCCAAAATTGCGCGGATGGTAAGCAATAAGTTTTCCGGGCTCGAAGATGGGTCTGACCTTCTCTAAGGTGCTGATAACGTAGTCCCAATCATGCCACTTGTCCCAGGTCAACTCGCTGGGAGTGTCGGGAAAGCCGCCTTGGTGCGTCAGGATGTGGCGTATGGTAATTTGCTCTTTTCCGTTTTGAGCGAATTCGGGCCAGTGGCCTGAAACCAAATCGTCCCAGCCCAGCGTGCCACGCTCCCACAAGATGTATAGACAGGCGGCGGCCAAGGGTTTGGTCGAAGAATAAAGGACGAACATGGTGTCTGATTCCACTGGTTTCGCCGCTTGTTGGTCAGCTAAACCACCGTGTAAATCCAGTACCTGTTGGCCGTGGCGGTAGACCGCAAGGGCAGCCCCTGGATGGATCCCGGTTTCTATTTGATTATGAAACAGCGCCTCGACCTGCTGGAGCGCCTTCGGGTCCATCTGTACCGTGTTTGCTGCCACCACCATAAATTATCTCCTATTTCGTATCGTTGTCGACGGATTTGGGCCTGACCGGCCAACGGCCCATTTTTAAACTTAGTCAATGGATTTCCAGGTATTCTCGTGCCCGAGCGATGGTTATGTAAAGTATGTTAACCGACCGATATCGGCCAGTATTCTATTCTATTCAGTCCTATTCATAGGGCTGCAATTCAATCTCGTGAAGCGCTGGAATCACTTCGCGGCCCAATAGTTCTATTGAACGCATCACGTTCTTGTGGGGGATGTCTCCGTCACTTCCAATCAAGATTAGGTAGCCTGGGCTAAGCTGCTCAATTGTGGCGGTCAACTTCCTAGTCACGGTCTCCGGACTGCCAACCACGATTGCGTTCAACTCCTGTAGCTTCTCATAAGTCATGGGCGGACCGCCTCCGCCACCTGCCCTCCGGGCCATCATAGTACTCGCCACCCGCGACTGGTAACCCGGCGGGTCTGTGTGCTCCACAGGGCCCCTCATACGGTGGCTCTGCGTCCAAAGAAACTTACGGCCCAATTCTTGGGCTTCTTCGTCGGTATCCGCTACCAATGCTCTCATCTGATAGCCAAAGTGCTCCGGTCCCGGCTTGAACCCCACCTGATGAGCGGTATCGATGTAAATCTTCTTCAGTTCGGTGGTCAACTCAATCAAGGCACCCAAGTTGATGTAGGTGTACCGGTGCTCGGCGGCCCAGACCACGCTCTCGGGGCTGGAACCTCCAGGAAACCACACCCTTGGATGGGGTTTTTGCATGGGAAGCACCCAGGGGTTCACCGCCCGGTATTGATAATACTTGCCTTCAAACCTGAATGGTCCAGGGGTGGTCCAGCACTTGATAATCAGGTCATGGGCCTCTTCGAACCTTTCCCTGTTTTGGGTCGGGTCCATCCCAGCCATCAGGGTTTCCACAGCGCCGCCACGGACGAAACCCGATATCAACCGTCCTCCCGAGTAGCAATCCAGCATGGCCAATTCCTCGGCCATCCTTATGGGGTCATTTATAGGAATGATATTCCCTAAGATGGCTATCTGGGCTCGGCTGGTTACCTTGCTTATGACTGCGGCATCAATATTGGCGGAAGGCTTCATGTTCCAGTACGAGGCATGGTGCTCATTGGTCATGATGCCGTCTAGCCCCACTTCGTCGGCCCAGGCATACAATTCGTGGTATTGGTTGTACAGCACATGAGCCTTTTCGGGATCGAAGAACGTGTTGGGGAAATCCAACCGGCCTGAAGGGTAGCCATTCAAGTCTTCATCGGTCACATGGGAATAGGGCTGCTGCGAGTGAAAGAACACTTGTACCTGGTCCATACTAGCCCTCCATTTATAATCCTGAGAATCAGTTCCAACTTGCGGGCCATTGTTTCTGGCCCACATGAATAATACATATTGGCGTTGACCGTTGCCGGTTTAGATTACAGCCTTATTCTGATTTACCGTGGACTCGATGGCTTGCTCCCATTCGTCTACGTCCATGAAATGTGGTCCGGCTCCACCGTGATAAGAAACCTTGCCATCTGCGCCCACCACGTACAACCGCACCGGCGCCGCTCCGTAGGCCTCGTCGATAACGTTGTCCATTTCCTCAATCAAAGTGGGAATGGACATTTTCATCTCCAAAGTACAGGTATTGGCCACTTGGTCCCGTTCCTCGAAAGATTGATGTTGCCTGAAGAGAACGGAATCTTCCAAGTTGCTGTCCACCTGCCAACCGTCGGTGGGGTGGGCCTCCCGAACGTAAACCAAGAAGAACTCCACTTGGTCCCCGAAGCGGTTATAAATTTCTTCCATGCGCCCCACCTGGGCGCGGTAGGGGGTCAAGTGTAACTGCCGAACACCAAGGCCACTGGCTTCTTTCCTCTGAAGCTGGACAATTCAACCTGTTCACCGGTGCCCATCCTCCGCAGTTTGAAATTGGGCGGAACCTCTCCCTCATTCGGACCCATGTCGTTCCTGCGCATCACCGCGTCAAGCCGTGTCTGAAGCTCTGCGGAGCAGTCGTTTTTACGCTCCGCCAATATGTCTTGCTTGGATCTTGCGCCGCCGGAGGACTTGGCTTCGGATTTAATCTCTTGCATAATCTGGCCAAAGTCAGCCCTGACGTCATTGCTCATGGTGCTCATGACTTTGTCTCTCTCGATCTTGTCCATCCTGCTGGCTCCTATCCAATCGATTTCCGACGCGATTGTCCCCAGTGTTAGCTAGTAAGTTTGGTTAATCTATCTCTATGCCGATGGGGCAATGGTCCGACCCCATCACATCAGCCAAAATAAAGCCGGTCTTGAGGCGAGGAACAAAACCCTCGTTGACGAAGAAATAGTCGATCCTCCAGCCCACATTCCGGTCCCTGGCTCTGGTAATCATGTCCCAGTAGGTATACTGGTCTGGCTCTTGATTGAACAGGCGAAGGGTATCCACGTACCCGTGTTCCAAGAGCTTGTCAATCCAGGCCCGCTCTATCGGCAGGAAGCCCGAAGTACCTTCGTTAGCTTTGGGCCGGGCCAGATCAATCTCTTTGTGGGCGGTGTTCACGTCCCCGCATATAACTACGTGCTTTCCACTGTTCTTGATTCCATCGGCATAATCCAGAAAGTCGTCGTAGAAATCCATCTTGTATTGTAGACGCTCGGCGGAGGACTTTCCGTTTGGGAAGTAAACATTTAGCAACACGAATTCACCGTAGTCCACCGCCAAGACCCTCCCTTCTTTAGAGAAGGATTCGGCTGGAAAGGACGACGTCACCTGTTCCGGCTTGGCCTTGGTGAATACCGCAACACCGCTATACCCTTTCTTTTCGGCGGAAATGAAGTACGAGGTGTAGCCAGGGATTTCTTTCAGGGCGTCCGGCAGTTGGTCCTCAGATGCTTTAGTTTCTTGGACGCACATGATATCTGGGCTTTCTTGGTCCAGCCACTCGAGGAACCCCTTTTTGTGAGCGGCCCTGATGCCGTTGACGTTCCAGGATATGATTCGCATGCGATTCACCTGTATTCATCAGAGTTTAACGCAGGAAAATTAACGCCTGAATTTTAGCTCCGAAAGGTTCGGGGCTTAATCTGCCATTGCGACAATGAGCGTGGGGTTGAAGTGTGGCAGAGTGGGAGATTCAGGCCGTAGAATACCAGGCATCATACTTTATTCGCAACCTAACGGGCATGGTTGCTAGCCAATTTTAGATTTAGAACGCTGTG
>Ga0066376_10000382_pt1 | contig 40598 bp, 34 predicted proteins | sample Knorr_S15_td_Bot_FD_77009 | JGI IMG/M metagenome (GOLD analysis project Ga0066376, IMG submission 77009) | Marine microbial communities from Southern Atlantic Ocean transect - Knorr_S15_td_Bottom_ad_5009_LV_A | ecosystem: Environmental > Aquatic > Marine > Oceanic | place: Southern Atlantic... | reverse complement strand
CAATAGTGAGACTAGTTAACAGCCCTGTAAGTATTGTCGCAGTCCAGATCCCAGCACTTGCCATCGGTTTTAATGAAGAACGCCCTTCACCTTTCACCCTCCTAGTAAAGCGTTCATGGCTTGTCAAGAACATCCCACGCGACACTTCGTTAGTCATGAAGGCACCAACCAAAACAATACCCATCACTCCACCGAGGACATTGACATAGAACGGTTCAATAATTTTCACATCTTCTTCTGAATGAGTTTCAAAATAACCGCTGGTATTGATACTTCCTCCATCACTCATCATTAATGTCCAACGATGGAGATAGATTCCTTCGACACCTTCCAAAGGTGCAATGGCATTGCACCCCTCTTTTTGTACAGACCATGAGGTGTTTTCACCAGCAAGAGACCACAACACATCATGGTCTTCCACCGGCCCTCTGGTCACCAACAGAATTTCATTTACATCAGTACAATTCCATGGTGTTTCAAATGTGCCACTTAGAACTGCAAGGTTGTCATCATCGTTAAAAGAAGATTCAGACAACATCACCCAATTTTCCAAAGATAAGGTAGAGGGAGTGTCTTGGGCATCACCCCATTGGAATCTCGCGCCACCGACACCATCTATTCGGGCGATTACATTTACTTCGATTACCTGACCACTTTCTACTTGTAAAGAAAAACTATCCGAAGTCCACGGAACTGGAGACCACAAAGGCTCGTTAAGGATGACTATTTCAGATTGTCCCGTCTGGACAGCCTCGCCATCTATGCCGATAGTGACAGTAATTTGTACGCCAGTTCCAACCACTATTCCCATCGGAATTGCCCACATCACCAAGGTTCCTACAACACTTTCTATCAGTAATGGAGAAGTTAAGGGTTCACTGGACCAAGTACCAATTTCGACATTTGAACCTGCCAGCATGTCCCTTGAGCCTTGAGTCGCTTGTTCGACTGGCGTTCTCTGTAGTTCTAAATCCGCTCCATTTCCCGATAGTGAGAAGATTAATCCACTTGGTTCAGGGGGTGGATCATGGGCATTTACAATAGGTATCATCGAGCTTGCTAGAAGCAAAACTACGAGGATTGGAATGATGCGCACAAAAAGGTCTGAGATGGCATCACGGATAAATACCACATAAAACGGCCAGTAGCGCTGAGTGGAAGTTTGATGAAGGGATGGACTAGGTCCCTCTTCATGGTGCGGCGTATTTTGGTGATATTCATCCTATTTGCATCGGCCTTGCTAATATCAAATGTTGCCGCCCATGGAGATGATGGAGAAGATAGTACATCCTTTCGAGATTTCTTTGGTGGTTTTGACATAATGGTCATTTCCAATACTCTACATAGCATTGGTGCAATGTTACTGCTCGCAGGTTTGATATTATTACTAGTTCATCTTCATGACAAGCGAAATGCTGATGCTGAGCAAGTTGAGCAGAGATTTCTTGGGGGTAAAGCCGTCAATAGACTAGTTTTAGTTGGGCTTGTTTTGAATTTGCTGGGGGGTTCGATGCGCCTCTTTGAGCCAGGGCATCCATTATTGACGGAATTTTTTGCTAACCGATGGGTTTCAATTATGATTTTCAAACACATTTTAGTATTGTTGAGTGTGATATTGAGTATCATCGCAATTCGTGAACAGCAACCATTGGAACGAAGGTGGCACAGCGCCAGAGCAGCGATTATCTGTATCATTGTTATCGGAGTGCTCGGCTCAGTAGCCTCAGTCGTCGGACCCGGGGTCTAGGTCTGCGGCTAAATCTATTGCCTCTTTTTCTTTCAAATAATGTCTAGACTTCAAATGCTTGACAATATTCTTTTTCTTCAATTGAGTTTCACATTTAGGACATTTTATCAAATTATTTCGAACGATTTCATTGGCGACAAAGTTAGGCGCTTTTTTGAAGAATAACATTTTCTTGTTTTTGATTAACATCAAGAAGCCAATAACAACTATTGCGATGATGATGATATAAGGGAGAAAATATCCAAATAATGAAAATTCATGTTTGAGTTTAATATCCATTGAAACGAATCTATCTCCTTCTTCCATGGTATCATTATCTCCAATTAAACTAATGGTGTGATTGAATTCTTCTCCATCAATTAAAAACACAATTATTTTTCCATGGTCAGAGGAATGGAGGTGAAGAGCGAATTCAAATTCTCCACCAAAATTTGCTGATGTACTCTTTTCCTCATTAAGTTCACACAACTCAGCAGTAGTTTTCCCCTCCGAACAATCAATTTCAATTGTTACTCCGCGAGCAATATCGCCGTTAATATCTACAATTGTACCTGAAATAGTATAACGATGGTCCCACTCATGTTCAGCCAATGCAGTTGGAAGTAGAGAAATAAATAGAGATGAGAGGAGGAGTAGGGCTACGAACTTGACCTTCATGAGACATAGGGAGCGTCGTTTAGTTTTTAATTAAACGATGAACGGGTTCACTTAACAGTAGTATTTTCTTTCAACCTTAACCAAGTTTCACTGAGGAATATCAACAAGTAAAGACTGCCTAACCATAAGGCTGGTTTAAGCACCATTTGTTCACCTCCAATATCACTCAACCCTTCAGCGAGTGCTCCATCATTTGCCCAACCAATAATGACAAGCGTTGCCAAGAGGAGCAATGTGCAGAAGTCTAGAACCCACCTGATTCCAGCCATTACTTGTTTACTACTAGCCTTCATTTCATTGAATTGTATACCTGTTAAGGTAGTTGAAACACTCATGATATTTTGTTTCAATGTGGACAGAATTGAAATTCCCTTTTTGAATTCTAATTTACCTAATTTAAATCTGTTAATCCATTCCACGATAATAAATAGAGTCACCCAAACTACTGACATCTCAAGTAAGATCTCACCCCACCCCATATCGATATTATCGTTTTTATTTTGCCAAATTAATACTGTCCACAACCAAGCGGCTAGAATATATTGGATTGAGCGGGCAAATCTTGAAATTTTCTTTTGTAGAGTTGCATCATGGGAAAGGAACATTTCTAATCCAATCACCAAACCAACAGTTACTGTGATAACAAAGGCGATGGCCATCCACCACCATTCAATATTCCCACTTTGCCAGCCCAATAGTACCGCAACCATCGCCCAACCAAGAACAACTCCACTAACCATATTGGTTAGAGCCTGCATAACATAAAGCGGGTCGCGACCATCTTTGAGAACCGCAAGCCCCCCCATTAAACGAACTTCGAAGGCAGAATCATCGACCACTCCATGAGCGGCTGCCGCCATCCCTCCGACATTTTTTACGAGTTGCGCATTTGAGACAACTCCCCCCCCTCTTCCACCTTTACCTGCCGCGCCAGAGCCAATTCCTCCGAGGGCGGCCGCCGCAGCAGCAGCGCCATCCCTTGTGGTGGTTCTACTTCTTCCAGATGCCCAATCCCTGATTTCATCGCTCGTGATATTTTCAACCTGATCTTCAGAAAGTGGCGCACCGTGATCAGTATAGAGCCAACGACATTGAATTGGAATCGGCTTAGTATCTACGTCTGGACTAACTAATTGGAATTGACCTGGACCAAGGTTTGGTAATTCTTTGATAAGTTCAAGGTCACCGCCACTTTCTTTAAGCAGATGTTTGACTTTATCAATATCTTGTGGTAAGGTGAACCTTCCAATAAATGTTGTATTTGCCTGAGCAAGAATTTTGTAATCAACATCACTGACATTTTGAGTTGCTAAAACACAACCAACTCCGTATTTTCTTGCTTGTTTAAAAATTAATTTTATCAATTCCTTTGCCGGAGGATTCCGCACCGGAGGTAGATATGGAGCAACTTCATCCATGAAGAATAATAGTTTTAATTCTCCTTCTACAGGCTGCTGAGTCAACATCCAATCATATAATTCTCTGGCAATTTCTTGTACCAAGTATTGTTTTTGCGCATCATCTTGAATGGTATTCAAGTAGAGAATATTGACTGGGACTTTACCTTCTACACAAGGAGTGCAAAATGTGTCTATATCGAGTGGCGTTCCATTTGCGAAGAGTAGTTGACTAACTCCTGAATTATAGGCAGCAATACGACGAGACAATTCCCCCCTAGTGCTTTTTGGTAGCATATCATCGTAATGAGGAAGGCCATGATCTTCCATGACTTCCTCCCAAGTTGGCATTTCAATGGCTTCATCTTCATCTTCTTCAGCTGCTTCAAATGCTTCAGGGTATAATAATTTCAAAAAGGAAGCATGGGGATTACGGATTACTTTGGCTAATTTTGCGAAATCATCTAATGGCAATCCGAGTCTTGCTCCATGAACTAAAATTTCGTAAATATAGGGTTTAACCTGTTTTCCTTGCGCTTTTTCCACATCATAATCAGCGAGCCCTGTAAAACCCGCAGCAACCATATCCCACGCTGTAATCGCTTCTTCCACATCTAATTCTGCAGGAGGCGATACGAATGGATCTATACAAATTGGCAGGCCTTTGCTACGCAGAGGAGTCCAAATTCTAACCTCTGCTTTTTCCATCAAAGCCTTGGCTCTCTTTACATCACCACCTTGGCTTTCGAGGTCTTTCAGATCCACTCTTAATGCTAATCTTGCAAGGTCACCCTGTGGGTCGAGGATGAGGCTGGGGATTCCCGCTAGAGTGGCTTCTTCGATCAGAATTTTTGCCATTACTGTTTTTCCTGAACCAGTAGAGCCCAGCATTGCAGCGTGCCTTGCAAGCACAGTAGGTGGAATTATGACGGCGCTCCCATCATCACGGCGAGTGCCAAGTAACATACCTTCAATTTCAGATTCTTTTTGTTGTTCAGGTTCTTCTTCTAAAGAAACCTCATCACTTTCAGAAACGTTTCCTACAGAGTCATCCATCCACGAGGCTTTTTCTTTTTCTTTTTCGATGGGTTCATCAGCCCATGATTCAAAACCTGACGACTCTTCTTCTGAATTATCATTATCTTTAGTTTCACCAACTTCTATTGTTTCTTCAACAGGCTCATCGTCGAGCATTTTCCCCAACCCCCACTGGTCTTCAGCAGGGCTCTCAACGGCATCCTCTTCGTCGGGCATGAAACCCCGAGTGGAGTTCCACCATTCATGCCTTTTGCCCTTACAGGGTCTGATGCGGAGGGCTGAAACCCAAACACGGCTTGCCGAGTTCATGGTTGAGCGAATCCCAATGTCTCGACCATTTGTAAATGATAAAATGAAGCAGGTAGCAATGGAAGTCCTTGAGTCAAAGATATGGGTGAAAGGCCCCAACTCATTAGCATTTGGAAGCGAATTTGCACATCATTGCGGAGCCCTTTCTGCGGTTCCTTGTGCAAGTGGCTCAGCCTCATTAATAGCCGCGATGAGATTGTTAGATATAGGCCCAGGTGATGAAGTAATTGTACCATCTCTAACTTTTTTTGCAAGCGTATCTTGTATTGAAATTGTAGGAGCCACACCGGTATTTGTGGACGTTGAAGAAAATTATTGGTGTCTTGATTCAAATGAAGTTACCAAGGCAATCACTCCTAACACCAAGGCGATAATTGGAGTTCATCTTTTTGGACAGCCCTATTCAATCGATTCATTTGAAGGAATTCCAGTAATCGAAGATGCTGCTCAAGCACACGGGGCATCATTAGATGGAAAAACCGCTGGCTCATTAGCAGACATTGGTTGCTTCTCTTTTTTTCCGAGTAAGAATATGGCAGTAGGTGGAGAAGGGGGAATGCTGACGACTACACAACCAGAATTTGCAGAAAGACTCCAATCTTGGGTTGACCATGGTCGAATTGCTGGCAAGGGAATAAATGAGTTGAGTACTAATCTAAGAATTTCAGAAATTCAGGCTGCAATAGGTCGAGTCCAACTGGGATACCTTGGTGAGTGGCAGATCAGGCGCAATCAAATAGCAAATTCACATACGATAGTTGTTGATAAAAATACCCATCTCATCTCACCTAAAGTAAGAACAGGTGCAATTCATGGTTGGCATCAATATACTATCCAATGTGAGGATGCAGAACAGTTGTTCATTCATTTGAACAACAGGGGAATCGACTCCCGAATTCACTATCAGACTCCTTGCCATATGCAAAAAGTGATGAAAAAACACAAACAATATGGAATAGGCAACCTACCTATTACAGAGAAATTGTGTGGACAGTTGATTTCAATCCCCGTTCATCCCTTCCTCAGGGATGAGGAATTGTCTCGCATCCATCAGGCACTGGCTGACTTCTACCCAACTTGAATGAGCCAATGCGGCATTTGACCAATCATTTAGTCCTGTCAATTCACCTAATGCCCAAGATGGTATTTCTACTTCATCTTCTTCATTTGTTAATTCTACTTCTGCGATAACCAAACCTGCTAATTCTCCTTTGAAAACATCTATTTCCCAAATCAATCCATCTGGTGAAGGCCATAGGTAGCGGGTTTTGCTAATTTTAGGCCATTCCTTAAGACATCGCATTGGAGAAATATTCCATTCAAACTCCACCCTTGCAGCTCCCTTCCATGGGCCCTTAACAGTGGCAATCCAAGAATTATCAATACGCCTAATTCTCACTCCTCCAGATGCAACTTCTAATGCTTCTTTTGGTGGAATTAAACCTGCAAGGTTGGGTGGATACCACTGTTCGATTTCAAAGGAGTCGAGACGGATCAGGAAAGAAGGAGGCTCAGCGAGGATAAACCTCCTCTCTATCTCGATACCCATAAATGAGCCCAGATGGACTTCAACCATGTTGATTTCTACGCAAGTCTTGAATGTAGGCTACCTTGGTGGCAATTTGAGGGACTTGAGATGATGTCGGCGGAGCAGGCTCCAATCGAGGATTCAGAGGTTAGCATTTCAGGCATTTTCACTTCAGGAGATATTGGAGCAATCATAATGGTGATTTTGATGTTCTTGGTTATTTTCGGAGTCTCGGGCTTCTTACTTTGGAAGATAATTCAACAACGCCGTCTTCTTTCATTGATTGAAAAGATAAACAATGTCAAGAATAGAAAGGACGTTAGGGAAGTCACAATGCGTATAAAAAAGGCTGAAGGTGGCTATGCTGACCAGTACCAAATGGAAACTCTAAACGGGCGATTAAAGGACCTTGAACAAGGAATAGAAGACAAATTATCCTTTGGCTGAACCTGAAATACGTCCAATGACCCAACCATGTCGCATTAATAGGGTCGGGCCTGCCCCAAAGTTATGATGCAGAGTATTTCACAACTGTCTCGGCTTGGTTTTTTGACCTCAATCGTTCTGATAATGTCACTTTCTGGGTGCCTTGGAACATTGGATGATATCGTTGATGATACTGTTATTGACGACATCGTGGAGATTCCTTTCAAGGATATCGAATTACCAACAGATTGGAATAATATCATAGAGCGCACAATTTCCTCACCTTATTTAGTGCCGTTTGATTCCTGTTCAGCGCTAGAATCACAACTAAAACAAACAATTCTTGAAGAAGCGAAAATACAACTCATCCAAGCGGCTGAAGAAACATATTACCGGAATTGGGGTTGGGTAGAAGACGACGTAGCAATGGCTCAGGAAGATGGAGCAGTCGATGAAGGTGCGCCAGCAGCAAGCGGGTCTGACTCAGGTTCTAGCCAAGCAAAGCGGGAAGAAGGAGAAGACTACTCTGGCACTAATAATCAGGAACAAGGAGTAGATGAAGCGGATTTCATTAAAACGGATGGCTACCATATTTACATCCTCAACAATGGGAAATTGACCATTCTTGGAGTCCCAGAATATGGCCAGATTACCTTTGTCTCAGAAATGGAAGTTGATGGAAATGTTCGAGAGATGATGTTGGGAGATAACCATCTGGTGCTGATGTCAACAATTTCCACTTGGTCTTTGGAAGAAGATGACCCACTACTGGATTTGGTAAGCCAAGAAAATTCACAGTTTGGTTTTTGGTGGAGAACCGGCTCCCTAACAAAGATGACAGTGGTCGACATTACAAACCGTAGTTCTCCAGAAATCTCACGAGAATTATTTGTTGAGGGGTATTACCTGACTGCTCGTGAAGTCGACGGAACAGTTCGTATGATAAATCACGGTTACATGAATGTACCGGGAATTAAGACTTGGCTGCAATACTCCAATGATTATTGGAGTCTTGACTATGAAGACCCGCAACGCAAGGTTTTGCGCGAGGAATCGGCTTGGAAAGCGATGATGGAAAATGAGGAGACGATGCAGAACCTCAGTCTTGCAGACTTAGTCCCTCAAATATATGAGAAAACAAGTGATGGAATTCAAGCACATGTGATGACAGATGATGAATGCAGTGATTTTATTACCGGTGAAGATAGCATGAGCAGGGGAGTCACCTCCATTCTAACTCTTGATTTACATAGTGAAGATTTCGCATTTTCAGCAGACCACGTCATCACTAATTGGCCCACCATATACTCTAGCAGCGAAGTATTGGTCATCACAGAACAAGCACAAGACTGGTGGTGGTTCTGGGGTAATGATGATTTGGACGAATCAACAAATATCCACACCTTTGACATCGGCAATGAAGGAGCAACAACCTATACTGGCAGTGGGCGCATCAACGGGACGGTTCTCGACCAATTTTGCATCTCAGAATATCAAGGCCGTCTTCGTATCGCTAGTACAACCGGACAATGGAATCGCTGGTGGATGGAAAATCCAGAACCTATGGTGAACCATGTTTACATTCTTGAGCATGGACTTGATGAGGCTGGACATGAAGCAATAGTTGAGGTAGGGCATATTGGAGGAATTGCCGAAGACGAACGCATTTGGAGCGCTCGTTTTGTAGGAGATATAGCCTACATCGTCACTTTCCGTCAAATCGACCCATTGTGGGTCATTGACCTTTCAAATGCTAGTAATCCAACAATCCTTGGGGAACTTGAAGTACCTGGTGTTTCAACATATATTCACCCACTTGGAGATGGTCAATTATTGACAATTGGCATTGGTGCTGCTAATGAAGACGGAACAGGATTAGATTGGTCAAATACCCAACTATCCCTGTTTAATGCTTCAAATGCTACTGATCCAACTCTTGTTGATGTTCTTGGATTAAGCCCTGTTTCAGATTCAACAGATGGTTGGTCATGGGGGTATTCAGAAGCAACTTATGAACACAAGGCCTTCCAATATTGGGGGCCAAAGGAATTACTAGCTGTACCAATGACCACTTACCGCTACAAGTATTGGTATGATAGCAACGGCGACTATCAATGGAAGTATCATTGGGTTTCCAAGTTGGTGATAGTCAACGTTTCAGCTGGAAACAATCTAACAATTCATGGAGAGGTTGACCATTCAGACTTCTACACAAGCGGCCATTATTGGTGGAGCAGTACCGGTATTACCCGTTCAATATTCATGGGTGATTATATCTATGCAATTTCGCATGCAGGAGTAACTGTGACTAACCTATCAACCATGAATATGACAGACTCCTTAGTACTCGATGAAGCGGTTGAAGATGACTACTATGCCTATGAAGAAGGAAGTTCAACACCTTCAACCGATGCGGAAAAAGAAGAAGACTAATCAAACTCTGAATAACAACCTAGAACAGTGAGAGCCTACTCTCCACTCTTGATGTTGACTCGCCTCTTGCTTGTCATTGGCTGCGTCATAGCCGCGGAGATATTGGTTATCTTACTGCGTTATGCATGGCTTTGGTGGACCAGAGTCAGGCCGCGAAAACCCACTCATGATAGAAAGTGGTGGAGCGATTGCGCAGAACATGCATTTGTCAATAGAGAGGGGCCTAACTTTACTATTCAAAATGTTAGAGATTTTACGTGGAGAACTAGTAGAGACCATGATATTTCTTGGATTGAAAAGAAAGTCAACATTAATGAAATCAAAGATGTTTGGTTCATTATTGACCACTTCCACAAAATAAGAGGCCTAGCCCATACGATGTTGAGTTTTGAATTCAATGATGGCCAAGTTCTAACCTTTTCTTTCGAAACCCGAAGAGAGATTGGTGACAAATATCACCCATGGGATGGAATGTGGCGAGCCTTTGAATTGTATCTATTAGTTGCAACAGAAAGAGATGTCCTCCATCTTAGGACAAATGTTCGTTCTCACAAAGTGCATATGTACCGAGTTGAGGCACCAGAGGGCAAACCCAAAGCTTTGTTTGAACAACTATGCAAGAGGGTTAATGAGTTGTTAGATAGGCCAGAATGGTATCACACCCTTTCAGCATCTTGTAGTACTACAATCATCTCTCAAGTCAACGCGATTACCCCAGGGAGAATTCCAAAAACATGGCGGGCCCTTTTACCAGGCCATGCAGCCCGTGCGGCATTCAAATATGGTTTAATTGAAGACTGGGGAGGCTATGAAAAAACCCTTAAAATAAGTAGAATAGATGAGTATGCGCGTTCTTGGAATGGAGACGGCGACTTCAGCGAGCACATTAGAGAACCCTTACCTCCTACCCCCTAAGGGGAAAGGTGCTTGAATAGAAAGCGAGCAGGGGGGGTTGAGCGACATGTCTAGAAGATCTTTGGCCGGCAGCAATGAGAACCTCATTAAGAAGTGGGTAATGCGCCAATATTGGCGAGTTCAACAATCTCAAGCCTTTATTTCTGTAGGTTTTTGGGCAACCACTCTAACCCTTTTAATTTGGCCATATGTAAGATGGCGACCTGTTTTCGCTGCAAATGAGTCTACTTTGGGGATTGCAAACACCTATTGGGGATTATTCAGTATTTTTGCAGGTGTCATGTTTACCGTACTCTTTGTTGGTTGGGTATACGATAGGGTACTTGGTTTATGGATTGAATGGCGAAGTGTGGATACTGAACGTAATCCATTCATGACATATGCTCTCTCTCCAAATTGGATGATGACGGTAGCAATGCAAGCTGAGATTTTGAAGCGGGTCGCATCAGACGACGAAAAAATAGTAGCAGATGCTGAATGGATACATGAATGGTGTCAAACTCAAGCAGGAGAGGAAATCTTCGCTCGCACAGTTCAGAAATGGGATGAATTTATGCCACGTTCAACACCTAATTTTTGGTTCCTTGAAGAAGGCACAGTTGAGGCGGCACGCAAGATTCAATTCGAAGATGAAGTCTGATTCATAGCAAGCCATGATTCCGTCGCGGTTATGTGCAAGACTCCTTTGAGATGGCGTGGAGGGAAGAAAATGCGTACTGCAATTCTGTTAATCGGATTCAAGCGAGTTCACTATTTTCAACAGACTTTAGAGAGCCTTGAAAGGTGTCCTGAAAGCCAAACCTTAGATTTTCACTTTTACTTAGATGGCGGTAGGGAAGCCAATCAAGAAGCACTAATCGAAATGATCGAAACCTCATCGATAAAGTCCAAGCACATTGTTTGTAGGGATTCAAATTATGGTATAGGACGTCATTTAATTGGGGCCCGCCGAGAAATTTTTGACGGTCTTGGTTATGATCGTCTAATCCTTTTTGAAGATGACATGATTCTCTCTCCAACTTACATTACAACTGTTTTGAAATTGAGTGATTGGGCACACCAATATGATAACGTTGGTACGGTAATGGGGTATAACCTGAATAAACATGATGAGGATACTCAGAAAGAAGACCTCGACAAAGTAATTGCAACAAATCGCCATTTTTGGGGATATTGTCTCACCAGAAAGGTTTGGGATAATATCAAACACGTTGTTTATGCTTACGAAGAAGAATATCTTGATGGCGTCCCATACAAGAAAAGGAATCACAAGAGGATACGCAAGAAGTTTATGCCATTTTGGATGAACCAACCGAAAAGGAAGTATGAAGGAGATTTATTGGATATCCCTGAAGAGGCAATAGTCCCTCCCTTCGCAGACCAAAAACAAGGAAAGAATACTCCTACAAGTCAGGATGCAATGACGGCGCTTGGATTATGGAATGGCGGCTATGCACGCCTCACAACTCTAGTTCCACGGGCTAGATATATTGGCATACAAGGCCTATCATTCACACCAAAGGTTTATCGAAAACAAGGCTTTGATACTCAACAGACTTTTGAATTCGTGGATGAGGATAACGCACTTGAAGAATTTACCCTTCATGTAAAAGATGAAGATGGAAATTGGATCAGACCTACAATGTATGAGTGAGGCAATATTAATGCCGATTGATGTCTTAGTTGTAGGCACTGGAAGATGGGGAAGTAACCATTTGAAAACCCTATCAAAACTTCAAAAAAATGGTATTATTGGACAATTATTTGCTTGGGATATTTCACAAAAAAATAGGGATTATGCAGAAAACCTTGGAGCAATATGGCAATTCAAAAATAATACAGGGATGGCCGCAATTATTGCCACACCAACTTCTACACATTTTGAAATCGCCAGTAAATTAATTGATTCAGGGATGCACGTTCTGATTGAGAAACCTATGTCAGAAACAGAAGAAGAAGCACGAATATTGATGGATAAATCTTTGACAGAAGGAATTGTTATTGAAACAGGTCTCCTTCTCCGTCATCATTCTGCTGTCAAACAAAGTAGAAAAATAATCGCTGAAGGATTAATTGGTAAAGTAGAAAGAATCCATTGCATTCGCCATTCAACCCGTTCTGTTAGAGAGGATGAATCAATAATTGATGTGCTGGCAATTCATTATCTTGACTTATGTTGTCATTTATTGCATGAAGCCGAACCTGTTAGAACAAGAGGCCAAATAGATACCACAAAATCTAGTCTTTTATGTCGGATTTCATTAGAATTTGAACCAGGAATCGAAGGTCTTTGTGAAGTGTCATGGGGCGCAGAAAAAGAAGTAAGGGAAATGCAAATCATTGGTACAGAGGGGGAAATAAAACTGGATTTTTCAAATCACCGTTCCCTACTCCTGAATAACTCCATTTTTCAATTAGAAGAACAAGTATCTCCTCTCGAAGCAGAATTAACTGCGTTTATGATGAGGATCAACAACTATAATTCAGTACCAAACACATCTGGTCGACCGGCTTTACGTAGTGTTGGATGGAAGAGGCGCCTTGATATCCACGATATCAAACATAAAGATATACAACAGCATTGAAATGTCTGCCTCCCTCGCCGAGAACATGCGTTGCACCTCTTGCGGCTGGTTACTTGGTAGCAGTCTCGTTATTGCTATAGTTGTTGGAATCCTTCATGGAATGATGAATGGATTCTGGACTGGCTTGGGATTATCACTTACTTTGACTTTCGTTTGGGCAGCAATGAATTTGGAGACGGTGAAATATTCTCTCGGTGCTAGCCCTCTGAAAATCACCTCTTGGATAATGTTTATTCTATTGACAAGTTTATTCTACGTAATTTTCATAGAAACATTCCAATTTCCTTCTGCAGGCTCTCTAATACTTGCAACTATCACAGTCGCTTTCGGCTGGTGGAGTTATTACACCCTTGAACCGGCTAAAGCGTGAATAATATGGCTACCTATAACGATCACCCAGAACTACCAGATGGTTTGGAGATTCTATTAACTGAAGGTGTTAGTACTGTTTTCATCAAATCCGATTGCCCAGTTAGGGTAAAACAAGGTCATATCTCTGCTATTACCTTAGATGAAATAGAGGGGGAGCAATGGGACACTCCGGCCTTACAGGGCTTGGTTGAAGCACTGGGAATTATCGTAGAAACTAATACCCATCGTTCAGATTGTTTCTTGGAGATAGATCGCAAAGGTTGCAAAGTTTTGCAAGTTGGAGATTTACGAATAACTTGTGCTTGGCCACCCTTTTCAGATGCATGGGAAGTCACAATTGTACGGCCAGTGGCAAAACTCACTCTCGATGAATATGAGTTGCCAGAAGCCCTTCTGAAGCGTTTGGCTGACCACCATAGAGGAGTATTCATTTCTGGAAGACCCGGTTCAGGAAAAACCACTCTGGCCCAAGCAATTGCTGAGCATTTAGATGAGGAAATTGGGGCGATGGTCAAGACCATGGAGGCCCCTAGAGATTTGCAGTTACGACCACGGATTACCCAATATGCTCCATTGGAAGGAGATCTCGAAAAGACAGCAGAAATTATTTTTCTCGTAAGGCCCGACTTCGTTATTTTCGATGAAGTAAGAAGGGTAAAAGATTTCGAGATATTCGCTGATGTTCGGCTTGCCGGAGTAGGATTACTAGGAGTAACTCACGCTAATTCTGCCTTGGAAGCCATTCAGAGATTAATCGGGAAGGTGGAACTCGGATTAATTCCACAAGTTCTTGACACAGTATTACATATTGAAAAAGGAAAAATTTCAGAGGTACTAGAATTAAGAATGACCGTTAAAGCACCATCAGGAATGCAAGAGGAATTATCTAGACCTGTTGTAGAAATAGTTCGTTTCCCAGAGGGAAGAGTTTGCTATGAAATGTTTGCATTTGGTTCTGAAATAGCTGTAGTTCCAGTTGGAGATAAAAAGTCTGTAAGTCCACTTTTGGAGATGGCAAGAGGGGAGTTAACCAAAGATTTGAGAAATTATTTAGCAATTACAAATCTTGAAATAGAGATAGTTAGTGAAAGAAATGCCACAATTTATGTCCCCGATAGCATGATTGGGGCGGTTGTTGGCCAAGGGGGGTCAACAATCCGAGAAATTGAGGATTCATTCAACTTGAAATTCCAAGTAAAGGGCATCAAATCAATGCCTCGTAGGTTGGAAAGAATTCCTGAAGAGGCAGCAGCTTCTGGTTGGGATTTACAAAACCAGCGTTCGATGGGTGGACAGCATTGGGAAAACCAACAACACTCAGGAAAATCCTCTCGAAGAAAAAGAAGAAAGGGTCGTTGATTCAATCTAATTTATGAATCGACGCGTTGATATCATAATCCCTAACATGGAGGGATGTGCCCACCGACCTAACCTTATTTTTGACCGCTTCAATAATTAGTGTATTGAGTAATTGGGCAGCCTGGAATTTCGTATGGAAAAACGAATCAGAAAGCAGTAATGGAAAAGAAAATAGCATTTTGGACAAGTTCTTTTGGTTTGGATTTTCTTACCTGCTCCCTTTCCTACCAACACTCTTTGTATTGTTTGGTCAAGATGGCTCGAAAGCCCTTGGCCCTTCATTGACCAATTGGTCTCTTAGTATTCTCTCTGGACTACTTGGTTTCTTGATGGGGGGCTTGGCAATGTCGGGTTGGTCATATTATCGGAAGAATGGCACATCTGGCCTTAAAACTGAATCTGCAAAGCATTTCAAATGGACAACCTCTTTGACAACCTTAGCTGGATTATGTTGGCTTTTTATCTTTGCATCGAGGCTCTTTTAGGCATTAGATTCAATGAGAGGGTTGATGAGGCAGAGAACCTGCGAAGCAACTAATGGCTGCTAGTAATGGCTCAGGGCGAGCCCCCGTGGCCATCATGGCCAACTCTACAAGAGTAACTAGTGGAATTGATGTTCATCAAAAATTGATGACCGCTGCATTGGCGTTAGGAAATATTTTGCGCGGTACTTTCGGCCCTCGTGGTCTAGACAAAATGATGTACAAAACTAATGGGGCAACCACGGTAACAAATGATGGCGCTAAAATCATTTCAGAATTATTAGTAAAACATCCTGCGGCCAGGGCTTTCGTCTCACTTGGCCAAGCTCAAGAAAGTGCTTGTGGTGATGGAGTAACTGGGTGCATCTTATTTGCGGCAGAATTAATGCGTGAATCATCAAGACTTTTGAGAAAAGGATTGCACCCTTTGATTATTATCGAAGGTTGGAGGAAGGCATTAAATGTTGCATTACAAACAATAGAATCCAATAGCAATAAAGTAAACAAAGATACTTTGGTTAAAGTTGCAGCAACTTCACTGGTTGGAAAAGGGGCTGAAGGAGCGGTTGGATTATTTTCAGAACTCGTAGTTGAAGCCACAACCCTAGTTTCAAATTCACTTGATGATGAAGAAGTCAAGGCTGAACATGTAATGATGGCTATAGCCGATAGAGGTACCCTCAGTGATAGTCGTTTGATTGATGGCATAATCATTCAAAAAAGAACTGCCAATGAAAAAGTACCCCGCAGTATTGATAATGTAATAATCGCTTTACTATCATGCCCATTGGAATTTGAAGGGCCAAGTAGAGATAGTGAAATCGAAGTAACAAGCCCCGAACAACTTTCAGCCTTCATTGAAGCAGGACAAAGTCAGTTGGAGAATATTGCAGAACTTGTCCAACTATCTGGTTGCAATGCTGTTTTGACCACTGGCGCTTGTGACCCACGAGTTCTTCATAAATTGAGTGAAGATGGAATTTTCATTCTCGCGGATGTTGATGTTGCAGAAATTTCCAATGTTGCAAAAGCAACCGGGGCCAAAGTTGTCGATTTATTGAGGGATTTAACTGAAACCGATCTTGGCACTTGTAGAAAGTTGAGAGTGGAACGAAGAGAAGGAGTTGAAGCCATTGAAGAACGAATTATCATCAGTGGTTGTGAATCACCAAAGATGGTAACATTGGAAATTGGGGGGGCAAAGGGTATTGCTACGGAAGAAGTGATTCGTGGACTTCATGATTCTTTGAAAGCAACCACACTTGCCATGAGGACTTCATCAATCATCAATGGGGGAGGCCACATCCATTGTCTAGCTGCACTTGATATCAGGGCCTCTGCGGAAGGCGTTGCAGGCCGCGAAAGATTAGCGATGGAATCTTTTGCACGCGCCTTGGAAACCATCCCATTTACTTTGGCAACCAATGCAGGAAAAGATGGTCTTGATGCAATATTAGAACTACGGGCAGGGCTTCGACAAACAGAGAATAAAGCCCTCGGCATCACCTCCAATGGGCAGGTTGGAAGTGTCGAGGAGGTATGGATTCCCGCTGCCTCCCTCTCATCGGCTATCTTAGGTGCCTTCGAAACTACAAGCAGTCTCTTACGGGTCGATCAAGTTATTTCCGCACGAGGAGATTAAAGGTCATGCAATCGACCAATTTCGATACCCCCCAAAAGCCGAGGGCTTTACTTTCGGTTTTCAACAAATCAGGAATCATAGGTTTAGCAAAGGCACTTGATGCCAATGGCTTTGAATTATTATCAACTGGTGGAACTGCCCGTATATTGAGGGAAGCAGGACTTGAGGTAGTTGATGTATCAAAGGCAACAGGTCACCCTGAAATCTTTGATGGCCGCGTTAAATCCTTACATCCAGCAATCCATGGACCACTCTTAGCTAGGCTTGAAAATGAGGATGATGTCAAAGGTTTAGCAGAACTTGGATATCCACCAATCCAAGTTGTTGCAGTCAATCTCTACCCATTTAGTGAAGCGGCTGCTAAAAAACCACCTTTAGAAGAATCTGATTTACTAGAAATGATTGATATCGGTGGGCCTACTTTAGTTAGAGCCAGTGCAAAAAACCATCGAAATATCATTATTTTAACCTCTCCAAAACAATATGATGGTTTCATCGATTCGCTTAATGACGGTGAGGAATTAACGATTGAAAAAAAGCGATATTTTGCCTTGGCAGCTTATGAACATACAGCAGCCTATGATTCTGCAATTGCTAATGAATTACACAAGAGGTGGATTGGTGCGGCTGAAAGTTTTCCCAACAAGGAAGAACAAATAGCAAGATTTCCTTCACTGATTTCTTTTACTGCCTCGATGGATCATCCTTTGAGATATGGAGAAAATTCCCATCAAGCAGCAGCCCTCTATAACGACCATGGTGATATTTCAGAAACCCTTGTTGGCGCCTTAGTTGAGGGGGGAAAAGAAATGTCTTACAATAACTATTCAGATGCTGATGCTACCTTGAGGCTATGTCGTTCACTCTCGACTGATGAATGGCCAGAAACGCCCCATGCTTGCGTTATTGTCAAGCATAACAATCCCTGTGGAGCGGCACTAGGAGCCACCCAAGTTGAGGCCTTCAAAGCAGCTTTAGCTAGTGACCCAGAGTCAGCATTCGGCTCTTTGATTTGTTTTAATGAGCAGCTTAATTTGGAAACAGCCCAAGAGATGGAACCACTTTTCATTGAAGTATTGATGGCACCAGCATACACTGAAGAAGCCAAAGAAAAAGTAATGGAAAAGAGCAACCGTAGAATATTAACTATCCAATCACCGAATGGACGACTAGCACCTCTTCAACGAAAATTAGTCCGCAAATCAATCGAAGGAGGTTGGTTAGTTCAAACAGAAGAACCACCAATAATCGATTGGAACAAAGCAAAAGTTACTTCAGCAAAGAAACCTTCTTCTGAACAATTATCATCAATGAAATTTGCAGTTAGAGTATGTGAACAAGTCAAATCAAATGCAATAGTTTTGGTTCAAGGGACTGCTACCGTTGGCATTGGTCCAGGTCAAACTAGCAGGGTTGAGGCAGTAAGAATCGCTTCAAGAAGGGCAGGCGATAGGGCTATTGGCAGCATTATGGCGAGCGATGCATTCTTCCCATTCAAAGATGGAATTGAGCAGGCGGCTGAGGCAGGGGTAGTTTCAGTAGTTCAGCCAGGTGGTAGCATTCGAGATCAGGAAGTCATCGATGAAGTTGATTCTCGTGGAATGACGATGTTATTCACTGGGCATAGATTGTTTAGGCATTGATTGACCACCAGTTTAGGTGGCGGTTGGAACTTTCCAACCGACATACCAAGTTCCAACAAATCCAGTTAGTACCACGATGGTTTGCCCAAAACCAGGGTCTCCTGCAATTGTTATCACCCACACTGAAAGGAAAATCATACTCCACATAAGGCCAATAATGAAAACTTTGGAAACGAAAGGAATGCCCTTACCCTCGACAAAATCCCGAATATAGTGGCCAAAGAGTGGATTATTCAACAACCACATGTAGAGTTTGGGGTCAGATTTAGCGAAACACCCTGCTGCAAGAACCATAAATGAGGTAGTTGGTATTCCTGGAATATATATTCCAATAGTACCTAGTGCAACGAAAAATAAACCTAACCCCTTCCAAATTAGGCGTACCAGAGGATTTTCTGAAACATTAACAAGGTCTTCTGCCCTGATGTCTTTTACCTCTTCCTGTTGGCTCGGCTTCATACTACCTCTCCATTCGCTCCGCCCCGCCTTCTACACATGATGATTGGGGTAAGATATGGAAAAGGCTTGCGAAGGACTCATCATCATCTATCCCCTGCACATGTCAGGATGACATTTCAATTACCCAGAGTTGGAAGTAAAACCGACCCATTGAGGCTGGCGGTCTTAATTTCAGGTTCAGGCTCTGGAATGGCTGCATTATTGAGATATCAAAGCAAAGGGGTTTGCCATACCACAAGCATCGTAATTTCTAATGTTGAAGGAGTTGCAGGTCTGAGTAAAGCCCAAGCAGCAGGAATCGAGGCAGTTGCATTACCTCATACTGATTATGAGCAAAGAATAGACCATGAAAAAGAACTTGATGCACTTTTGCAAGAGAGCAACATTGAAGCCATCATTCTTTCAGGCTATATGCGATTACTAACTCCTTGGTTTGTTGAAAAATGGGAGGGTAGATTGATCAATATTCACCCAAGCCTCTTACCATTATTTCCTGGCGCTCACGCTCATCGTGATGCTCTTGCTGCTGGTGCTACAATTAGTGGTTGTACTGTACATTTTGTGGATACAGGGGTAGATAATGGCGAAATAATTGCCCAAGGAGAGATTTCAGTATTGTCTGGAGACGATATTGAAAGTCTACAGGCGAGGGTAAAAATGGTTGAACACATTCTTTATCCACAAGCTATTGATGCTTTTGCTGAAGGTGAATTCAAGACTGACTGATAGCGTTTTCAAGGTCGCTCGGAGTATTGATGTTGAGCATCATTTTTTCATCCACTTCTACCGTTATATGATTCATCGATTTGATGACACGATGAATACCACCTTTGACTTGATTCAATGCAGATAAGAATGGGAGAGGCCGGACGAGGGCATGAAGTGGATGCATTTGATTACCGGAAACCGGAACCACACAATCAACATCAGAACTTGCATTCAATAATAATTGAAACATACCTTTCTTGACTAAGGGTGTGTCGCATGGATTCAACTGAAGAAAGTCGTATCTCTCAACGATGGCTTTTTTCGTAGCAGGGTATAATGCAGCTCTTGGACCACTGAAATTAACATCATCTCCTATTTTTTGAATATTGGAAACATCAGGTGGGGTTTCATATTCTTTCATTGCCACTATGATAGAATCACAATCATCAAGTGATTCAACTGCGATGGCAAGAAGGGATTTGTCGTTAATCACAAGGGAAATCTTGGCAATCCCCATTCTCGATGACTTTCCCCCAGCGAGGATTAACCCCATCACCTTCATCGAATCATCCACTCTGCAGTATTGCTAATTTGTTAACCGCTTGTTCCAATTCCTTTGACAAAAGTTCAACCCGTTCAAGTAAAACCCTTCTTTCCCGTACTGATTGGGCTTGAGGAAGCCATTCAAGAAGTCTTCTCATATCCAAAGAATCCCTGTTGATTGTCCAAATTAAGACCTCTTCCAAAACAGGGTCGTCGGCCGGCAGAAATCTTTCCACACCATCTCTGATAGGGAATGGGGCCTTCATTGTGACGCTTCATCGAGTATCATTGTGGCTAATCTATCCATAGTTTCGGTAGATGCTGGCCTATTTCTAACAATTTTTTTCTGAGTTTCTGATAATTCACTACTATCTCGACGGCAACACACGACTAGGATTAAAACTGCAAAATGATGCAGGATTTCAGCCCCATAACAAAACCTTTCTAATTCATCATCTGATGGAATTTGATGCCCTGCTCTTGCTATCTCTTCTATACTTTCGAGAAGCGCTTCCAACGGCTCTGTTTTTTGCAACATCTCCGCCAATATACTCCAAACTCCATCTTTCAAAAAATCAGGGTTGATATTTGCTAATATTAAGCCAGCAAGGCGCATATCTTCTCTACCATGGCGTTTCCATGCCGCCTTTGCTAATTTCAACAATAATCGATAATCGTTTTTTGAAACCGTGAAAAGCCACGAAGTGATTCTCCGCATTTCAGGGTCTGGCGTTCCAAGGTGAAAAGCAACACCTGATGATGTTGCCAATCTATCAGTCATAGACTTTGCAATTAATATTGGAACCCCAATTGTATAGGCTTCCCTTAGAACACCGAGACACTTTCCAGTTTTTTTTAATAATCGAATAGTGTGTTGATTCAACAAATCATCCAGATGATCCTCTGAGGTCATTCTTGACCCTCAATCATTGACTTTCTTTGTTCGAACAGAATCAAATAATCCACCAACGATGGTCACTGAATCTTTCAGCGCGTGAAGCATTTTGTCAACCATTCCTTCTTCAAACTTTTCTTGAACCGAGCGTTTGATGCTTTCCAAGACCTTTTTATCTTCTTCATCTGAAATATCGAATTGTTCTTTCATATGTCGAATAACTCGCCATTCATCCCTAGAAAGAGATTCATTAATTAACGCAACTTCGTAAAGGTTTTGATAGACTTTAAGTTGTTTTATTCGGCCGATTGCACGTCCACCTTCAACTTCCTTTTTGTTTGTAATCGCCTCATATGCATGTGCAGGCTCATCGGGTTCAAGGTCGAGTAAAGTTGCTAATTTAATGACCAATCTCTTCTCTTCTCTAGTAAGTATTCCATCTTGAAGCATTACTTCAATAGTGCCTTTGAAGACCTCTAACGAATTGACATCCTTCTCAGACACGTTCTGCCCAAAGGGTTCGGCTTCTTCAGTGCTTTGACTGTGGTATGATGCTTTATTCAAACCAAATTAGCAGTTGAAATGAAGGGGATGGCTTCAATAAGGCTTGGCGATTCGGCAATTTGAACCAACAGGTTCGTTTTCCACTCACCCCACCCTTTCTAGGGTGTGCTCCAGAGAGGCTTCCCATAGGGAAGGCTGGCGAGCGCGGAGACAACCCTATGGTAAACCAAAGGAGGAAAATAAATGTCAAGACAAGGAGGTAAGGGTAAGGCGATGAAATACCAAATCATCGCATCCCTACATATCGATGGTACTGTTCAAAGAAAGGATGTTATCGGAGCAATCATGGGACAGACCGAAGGTCTGCTCGGTGATGAATTAGAATTAAGAAAACTACAACGAACAGCCAGAGTAGGCCATGTCGATGTTGAAATGACTGCAAGCAAAGGCAAAGTGTCAGGAACAATTCTAATCCCAAGCAGTATGGACAATGTCGAAACTGCAATCATTGCATCATCATTGGAAACAATAGACAGAGTTGGCCCATGTAAGGCCATTATCAAAGTAAAGGAAATTCTAGATGTTAGAAAGACTAAGCGCACAGCGGTCGTCAGTAGAGCAAAGGAATTATTGTTGAGTCTTGTAGCAACCGGGGAAGCAGCAAGCAAGACTGTAATAGAAGAAGTTCGTAGTGTATTAACTACCCAAAAACTGGGCTTTTTCCATGGTCTGACTTGTGGACCAAATATCGAGTCTTCAGACTCATTAATTGTTATGGAAGGAAGAAACGACGTATCTAACGTCATTAATTTCGGTATCAAGAATGCAATCGCTTGTGATGGAGCAGGAAACATGAAGCAAGAATTAATTGATTTGGCTAATTCGAAAGAAACTGTAATTGTTGCAATCGATGGAGACCGAGGTGGTGAAATGTTGCTTCGTGAATTATATGGAATGATGAAGGTAGACTTTGTTGCTCAAGCACCCATTGGACAAGAATGGGAATTACTCCCTCAAAAGACCATGACCAAGTGTTTGTCAATGAAGGAAGTAGCAAGTAAGGTTATAGCGCGTCTTGAGAGGACAGATGGAGACGGTGATTCTTCAACAACTTCAGAAAGCACTGAAACAAAAGAGGTTCCAGAAAACGTGACAGAGTTGGCTGAACACCTTGAAGAACTGAAAGCAAACCAGGCTGTATTCATATATGTCGATGGAAGTAAGTCCGAGCCAATGGGGCCACGCTCTTTAGCGAAGGAAGCAGTAGAAGCCGATGGTGCTGTTGCAATTGTCCTTAATGGGCCAATCAGCAAGCGAACATTGGAAATTGCTAGCGAGGCTGCAATTCAAACTGTGCTTGGAACTGAAGCAGGCAAAGAATACGGAAAAATAAAAGATGTTGAGTCTTGGTTAACCGCTGATTTTTGATTTGGTTGGTTAATTCATGTTGGCAGAGTCCGCAGTATTGCTGCTTTCCATAATCGGAGTAGCGATGTGGTTATCAGCAATTATTGGCTTTGGGATGATAGCAGCACCCTTGTTGCATCGAAAACTCCCCCCTAAAGAGGCAGGCGAATTAGCTTCACAGATTTTGGATCGAGCCCATCTAGTAGGATGGTATGGAGCTTTAATGAGTTTAACTTCAATAATTATTTATTCATTAGTAGTATCTACTGGCGCAGCTGAGCCAGCATTCTTGTTGTGGAGTTTGCCATTAATTCTAGCAAGCAGTATTTGGTGGGTTTCTTGGAAGAAAGTTCTTCCCAAAGCAAATAATTTGAGGATCGCAATAAACAATACCGATGAATCTGAAGCAGGCTTTACAGAAGCAAAAAAAGTATTTGATAATATTCATAAATTAAGTGTCAACCTGTGGAAAGGTTGCTTATTTCTGATACTATCTAGTATCACTGGCCTTGCATGGTTGTCGGCATGACTAATATTAGGTGATACCTATAGGCCACACCATGCAACCGGGCACCGAACCAACTCCTTTCCCCCAAATTTTGGCAACTCCCACTCAACCACAGATGGTTGTTCAAGTGCATGAACCTACTTCAGCATTCAATCCAATTTCAGTTGCCGAACATGTTGAAGGTGAATTCACCGAGTATCTTTTACGAAGAACAAAAAATGGTAAAGCGGCAATTTCAATTTTAGAGGATGGGGAGTTAATCCAAGTATCTTCAGCAAAAATGGATAAAGACGGCACAATCCATTCTCAACAACATTTGATGGTAAAAAAGGAGGCACTACTAGGTGTTTCATACAAAAATTTTGACTGGCTTGATAGATATCGAGTTGGTTGGTGGTCGATGGTAGTTGGAGGTATTGGGCTTTCTGTTATAGCAAATCCAATGGGTGCTCTTTTATTGGCAGGAGGATTATTCTTTTCTATTTGGCAAATCGCTGACCCCGAGTTATTGGTTCTTGAAACCTCGACAGGAAAACATCCTCTTTATCTTAACAGAATGGGATCTGATAGAGATTTGATGAAATGCAGTATGGACCATCTATCAAATGCGATGAAGAGTTTATTAAAAACTGGAGAACTAGATTGTAGCGGATATGAAGAGGCGGTGGAAGCATTGATGGTAGAAAGGGCATCAATCATTCAAAACCAAGCAGAAGCAGCAGTGAAAACCCCTTCTGTCGTGATTCCACAACAACCAGTAGCAGTACAAGAAGTCCAGTCAATACAACCTGTTGCAGAAGAAATAGTTGTTACTCCAGAGGAAACACCTACCATACCAGAAGTTAATGATTCGACTCCTGAGCCTTTACCAGAACCTGCACCACCTCCAGAATTAACTCCTGAGCCTTTACCAGAACCTGCACCACCTCCAGAATCAACTCCTGAGCCTTTACCAGAACCTGCACCACCTCCAGAATCAACTCCTGAGCCTTTACCCACACTACCCCCCCTTCCTGAATTTTCTGCGACCCCAACAAAGCCTCCACCTCCAGCCCCAATACCACCACCAGGACTTACGCCAATGGCTCCCCCCTTTCCTCCAACCCCCCCTCCTTCACTTGGAATGGATTTACCACCGATTCCACCAGGCGTTCTTGGAGCAAATTTGGAATTAGGAAGTTCAGCATCATCAACTCCTCCCCCACAAGCATTAGTTACACCTTCCCCTCGTCAAGAGAATCTGTCAACTGAAGATAAAGATGACTTAATATCTGCTTTAGGCGATTAAACCGCCTTCACTCCTAAGCCACTATCCAAACTTGAAACATTACATAAATTACCTACTTCTGTGGCAAGACCGTTGAGATCATTAGCGGATGAAAGGTTTGCAGTATCTTTTTGGAGGGGTATTGAAACTCCAGGGCCAGGAATTCGGTTGAGTATTTTCCCAAGATTTCTTGAATCCATAAGTAACTTCCCCTTTCCTGCAGAACCCCTTGCCCTTAATCTCAAATCTGTCCATTTATCTAAGTTTCTGGCACTTCCTGCCAGTAATTGAATTAATCCAGCACGCGATTTCAGGTCCGGTTCAGACCCTCTAGGAATCAACCGTAATGCCAATCTCAATAATCTGTCAACACGTGTATCACGAGGGATAATTCCAACATTGGCAGCCAAATCAAATCTAATTTTATCTAAATCTTCGGTCTTAATTTTTTCAGGAATTGAACCGAGACCAAGATTATTGAAAAGAAGATTTATCGGGGCAACAATTGACTGTAATGCCACTATATCAACTTCCGAATTATTGTTTTCTTCAAGGATTGGTTCAAGTACAGGAGGGGGCGGTGTGTCATCTTCGACATCTTCTGCAAATGGTAACTCTGGCAATGGCTTATCATCCACTTCATTATTTGGTTCAAGCACAGGAAGAGGTATTGAGTCATCTTCCTCTTCTTCGAATAATGCCTCATTTGCATTTTCAATGCTCATATCGGACTTTACCACTTCAGGCTCAATTAGTGGCGTCTCAATCATCTTTTCTTCTTCCACTTCATAAATTGGTTCAAGCACAGGAAGAGGTATTGAGTCATCTTCCTCTTCTTCGAATAATACCTCATTTGCATTTTCAATGCTCATATCAGACTTTACCACTTCAGGCTCAATTAGTGGCGTCTCAATCATCTTTTCTTCTTCCACTTCATAAATTGGTTCAAGCACAGGAAGAGGTATTGAGTCATCTTCCTCTTCTTCGAATAATGCCTCATTTACATTTTCAATGCTCATATCGGACTTTACCACTTCAGGCTCAATTAGTGGCGTCTCAACCATATTTTCATTTTCAACTTTCGCCTCGGTATTCACAACTTCAAGCAGGGCATCATCTTCTATGAAATCATCAAATTCCTCATATGGTTGTTCGATATATTCCATATCTTGAATGGCTGCTTGTAATACTTCGAGATCCATATCTTCCAAATCTTCAACGATGACATCTTCAGATATTACGCCTTTTGGCCTCCAAAGGTTGGCTCTTTTCCCTTCTCCTTTTGCTTCGATGGCGGCTACAGCGGCCAATTCAGAAAGATTAAGTTTCAGATTTGCCAACCTTTCAGGATGTTTAAGGTTGCCTTCCAATTCCTTTTTTGCATTTGGTGCTGAACCGTAGGGAAGACGCTCAAACCTCCTCATTAGATTTACAAAATCCCCCATCTCTTCGCGAATTGAATCCATTAATGCGCCCACATGAAGAGGGTCGCTGTGCAATAATTGAAGCAGACTTGACACGTTCCAACCAGAATTAGACCAATCATTTATTTCATTTTCAATTGCACTTATTGGCATTTTTGGTATTCGTATAGTTGAAGTTGCTGAAGAAAGCCCAATATTACTAGTAGAAGAATGAACTTCATATTCTAATTCTTTAAGATTAAGGGAATCAATTTCAGTCGAAATTATCTCGTATCCCCCCAGCCTCAATTCTTTAATTTCCCGAATCAACATTCTCCTATGGCGTTCATTTCGAAGTGCCTTTTTCTCAACATGAGATTGGGCTAAAGCAACTAACTCTGGATCTTGGATTGCCATTTGTAAGTTTGAAACATGATGCTCTACCTTCTCTATTCCACTAAGCGAGGTGTCCAACTCTTCAAGGCGCCTGACTAATTCTAGAGATGACCGGAGATTATGCGAGTTTGCCTGCCATTCAATCATACTTTCAACAGGGCTACTTTCTATTTTTGAACGCCAAGCAGACATATCAAACCCTAACTCCGACCATGAAGATATTTGTTCTTCAGCTTGAATCCTAATGGTTTTCAGTTCTTGTTCAGCAGCGGCAATCAACTGCTCTAACTCTATTGTTTTACTCAAATTTCCTCCAATTTCAAGAATAGACTCATTGAGAGGGTGCCATAATTTTGCAATATTTGTTGCCCTTCCGATTATCTCATCGTGTTGTGCAGACCTTTTTTCTAATGAGTCGATAACCGATTCCAAATAGAACATATCTTGACGTTCTGAATTTATTTCAGGTGGTAAGATGAAGCCACTAATAGTCAGTATTCTCAACCGTTTTCCGACTTTGAGGTGGCGTAAATCCAAATCTCTCACAGTGGCCTCAACTTCAAGCATCATGTTCCTAATTTCTTCTTCAGAATCGATATTAAGGCTATTTATTCGAGATAACAGATCTTCTGCTAAAACACGGCTAAATGGTTCGATTGAAGCCGAAACCTCCTTTCTAACAATATCTATTTTTTCTGCTACTTGTTCCAACTTTCCAACCAATTCATATGCTTCACCTAGGTTTTTTGTCAGAACTAATTCTGCATTAACACCCTTTTCATAAAGGGAAGCAACCATATTTTCAAGATTATTCCATCTTAATACTTGGCTTTCTTCAAGTCCTTGAACTGCATCATCTAGTTCGTTCAACAAATTAGAGTTGTCAAACAATTCCCCTAGTAAAGACCCCTTTGCAATAAATACGGGGTCAAGCAAATCTAACCTAGAAACGATAGATTCTAATTCTTCTATTTTTCCTGCATTTTCCCAATTTCGCACAGAGGCTTTGGCATCTATTGCCCAAGGTCTATTATTGAGATTAAATTTAGCAAACTCTTCCTGAACAAGTTCAACATTTAATGGGTCATCTAAGAGATCGAGCCAAGTAATTGCAAACTCAGCATGTCTATCGTTCAGGGAGGAAATTTCATTTCTCAAATCTTCAGCAAGGTTAACACAGCGTTCAACAAACAAAACGAATTCACTAGCGTTTTGTTTGTCATTTAGTAACTTTGACTCAATTTTGTCGGTTTGGTAACCCCTCTCTTGCCATTGTGATAATCGTTCTTGCCACCAAACCAAAGGGGTCGTTTTCTCGTCCATGGCCGCCACCCCTTATCCAACCCTATGCAGAGGATGGGCTTTTCCTTTACGGCTGTTTATAGGATTGGAAATAGGGATTTACTAAACAAATCATCCTTTCAGGCTAAAGATTATGCGGAGTTCATAAAACCCTCAAGGCGCGGTTAGCACGTAATGGATGTACTCTCTATACTGTTTGGTCTAGCAATTATTGCCGTTGGTGGCGCTTTAGGATGGCGGATTAACCAACTCGAAAAGAGCATTATTATTTTAAAAGAGGAATCAATTCAGAAGATGGATGAGCAAAGAGCCTCGAGCAATTCTAGTTTAGTAGCAGTGCATCATACCCTTGCATCTCTTGATGCTGGAGCAAAAACCCTGCTTTCTACCCAACCTCAATTAGAAGGAAGAATAATGCTCCATTCTGCTATTGCAAAATCTGAATCGGTTTTAGACCGCCAAGGAGTTTCTTCAAGCGATTTGAAAGAAGGAGGACAAAAATTAGTTTCAGCAGTTAGGGATTTGGTTGCTAGTCTGCAAGGCGACGGCTCATTAGAATCGGCCCCGCAGGATGATGTTGGATTGAGTACCCTTTCTCGACGACTTTTCATTATCTTAGATAAATGTGGACTAGGGCCTGCAGATTTGGCATTAAATGGACTTGAATGTCGTAGATTAGGTGCATTGGCTCATTCTGTTGGTGAAAATAAGTGGGCATTGAAATCCTTTGAATGTGCAAACCTCCAGATTCCAGGTGATACATCATGTTTGAAAATACTTGAAAATCTAGCCAGCCATATTGGAGATACTGGAGCCAGATTACACTGGCTTGAAGAACAATTATGTCTAGCCCCAGACAATCCAGAACTACTCAGGAGTCATGCTCATTTGATGGTTAATATTGATGATGCAGCAGCAGAAAAAGACGTTAAGAGATTGGAAGCCTTAGGAATCGACACTCCTGCAGATAGGAGTCTACTATCTGGATTGAGAGAACGTGCAGGCGCTCGTAATGAAGCTCTTGAATCCTTAGATAAGGCATTAGAAGAAGACCCTACAAGAGTTTCAGATTGGTCTATTAAAGCTAAAATGCATTTGGAGATGGGAGAAATGGATGAAGCACTCATCGCAGCAGATGCTTGTTTATCCCTAGATAGGCAACAAGGAGAAGCATGGGTGGTTAGGGCTCATGTTCTCAAACACCGACCAAGCGAGTTGAAAGCTGCCTTGAAGGCAGCAACACATGCGGTTGCTCTTTCAGCGGGGGGTAGTGAATCCATCTTATTGAAGGCTGATTTACTAGCTGCATCAGGAAGAAGCAAAGAAGGAAAGGATTGTCTTGAATCCTCTTTACTATCAAACCCAAAGGATTCTGAATTACGTTCAGCTATGGCTGCAATGGCCCTTCAATCTGCGGAATTGCAAAAAGCCACTGATTTGCTAAGGTCAACACCCTTGGAATCAATGTCCGACCCATCTATTCACATTCAATGGGGCCGCTTACATCTTGCTAGTGCAGATTTGCATAGAGATGGAACTGGTGAAACCGATAATAGATTGCTATTGGTTGCTAAGGAATCTTTTGATGAGGCATTAAGGCTTGATCGAGAACAGGGTATTGGCTGGCTAGGAATGGCGAGGATACAGAGGCGCTTGGGAGACAAAGAGGCAGCGGCAATTTCCTTGACGAGAGCGCAAAGATTACTCTCTGAAAATCAACCTGCATTAGCAACCGAATGTGCGTTATTAGCATTAGATAATGGAAATATTTCAGAAGCAGAAAGATTAATCGAAAGCGCATCAATTCACGATAATAGGTCTGCAAATATCCCATACCTGAAGGGAAATATTGCCAGCGCAAGAGGCTCTTTTTCAGAGGCAAAGTCATTTTATTCAGAAGCACTAACAATTTCTCCAGGACATAGCCGCGCATTATTGAATAGAATCGCCTGTTCAATGGCAATGGAAGAGGCTCACCTTGCACTTGATGATTGTAATACACTGCTTAAGAATGCGCCATCATTACATCTTGCTCGATTAAGGAGAGCTGAGGCCTTCATGCATTTGGCTGATTGGACTCAAGCAACAAAAGATCTTGATTTGGTATTGGAAAACAACCCACGCCATTCTCATGCACTAACTTTGTTGGCTGGCTGCAATATCGCAATGGGACGGCCAGAATCCGCAGAGTTGCCATTAAATGAGGCTTTGAGAATTGACCCCAATAATGCTGAAGCATGGTACCAAAGAGGACTATTATACATGGAATGGGGAAGGTCTGATGCAGCGTTAGCGGATTTCGAAAAGGCTGCAAAAGCAGACCCTAATCACCTTGATGCGAGATTATACATTGCAGCAAGCCAACACGGCTCCGGTGCTTGGGAAGAAGCAAGAGATGCTTGGGCAGAAGTTCTTGAATTGAATCCCGAAAATGAAGTTGCTAGACACCGATTAGGCCAAGCCGAGGCATATCTATTCGATACTATCAGCCAATAGAATAAGATAAGGATGCCATCTTTCATCATTTCATGGGCCTTGAACCTGGAGATGAAGCATTAACTTTTAATTTGACAAATGCCAACGCTGAAGTTGGTGGAGAAGAGGTATCACTTTCTGAAATCGTTACCGAAAGCGGGGCTATCGTGGTTTTCGAATGCAACCATTGCCCATATGTAATCGGCAATATTGAAAGGATGGAAAAAATGGCCAGTAGGGCAAGAGAATATGGTTTGGGATTTGTGGGAATAAATGCAAATGATGCAGTAAATTATCCAGACGATTCTTTTGGGAATATGCAGAAAAGAGGCATTAATATGTCATATTCTTACTTACATGATGAAAGTCAAGAAGTCGCTGAACAATGGGGAGCAGAACGTACTCCAGAGTTCTATCTTCTAAACGGTAAGAGCAAGGTTGTTTACAGAGGTAGATTAGATAATAGCCCAAATGATCCAACCAAGGCAACTACGAGTGAATTAATGGAAGCAATGGATGCAATGCTAATGGGTGATAAACCGACAGTTGAACGCACTAAATCAATAGGTTGCTCAATCAAATGGAAGTAAAAACCGCCTTTTCTCCTTAACAGGAGGTTCAAAGAGGTTGAGGGGTTCGGATGTAATATGCAGCCGGGTAATGCCCTCGCCGAAGAGCGCATTCAGGCATTCATTGATGACGTATCTGTGATGAAGTTGAAACCATCACATCTAATGTGGTATCAAGTAGATGTGGCAAATCTTGTCCAAGCAACAAACATCGTCCATCATGAAGTTAGTCCAGCCTCTGGTGAATGCTTACTATTCCTTGAAAAAAGCTTAGTGTGGTGCAGTCCAAAAACGGGAAAGATTCAACACCACCCTAAACACCTAATCCATTGTTTCGTTGACGATTATCGTTTGGGTGAAAGGAAAGCCGGAGATCCATTGATTAGGGGAGAATTATTCAGTATAACTCCTCAAAACGAACAATTAAGTTGGTTACTCGAATCAAATGATGAACAAGATTTACCCTTAATCCAAGAAAAGGTATCGAACTGGATGGCTTGGTTGAACCGCTGACCCACCCGTTTGCTTGAAGAATCAACCACCACTCGCGATGAACGGAGAGATTGGATGAGCGACCTCATCAGCGGCCTTGATGCAAGAATGATTCTCGATAGTCGCGGCATGCCTACCTTGGAGGTGGATTGCTATGTTGATGGGGTATTGATGGGGCGAACTGCCGTTCCTAGCGGGGCTTCGACCGGTGCTTATGAGGCGGTTGAATTGCGCGATGGAGACAGTTCTCAATGGTTGGGCAAAGGTGTTAATCAAGCTATTCTGAATGTGGTTGAAAATATCCAAGAGGCAATTGTTGGAATGCCAGTTGATGCTCAAAGAGAAATTGACGAGATTCTGATTGAATTGGATGGCACACCCAATAAAGCAAAACTTGGTGCAAATGCAATTTTAGGGGCGAGCATGTCTTGTTTGCATGCTGGTGCAGCAGCTCATGAACTTCCACTTTGGCGATATATTGGCGGTGTTAAAGGCGGCCAAATGCCAGTGCCAATGTTGAATATTCTCAATGGGGGAGTGCATGCAAGCAGCAATGTCGATGTTCAGGAATTCATGGTCATACCGCATGGATTTGATAATTTTTCTACTGCATTAAGAGCAGGTGTGGAATGCTACCATTCACTCAAAGCCTCTTTGAAAGCCGATGGCTTACTTTCTGGAGTTGGAGATGAAGGAGGCTTTGCTCCAAATTTACCAAGTAATGAAGATGGCCTGAAGTACATGGTAAAGGCAATCGAAGGAGCAGGATATAGCACTGAAGAAATCGGTATCGCATTAGATGTGGCGAGTACCGAATTCCATACTGAAGCCGGTTATGAGTTTGATGGGCGGATGATTGATGGAGAAGAATTGGCTGGAATCTATTCGGGATGGTTGGATGATTACCCATTAATTTCAATTGAAGATGGCTTTGATGAGGATGATTGGTCTTCATGGTCAAACTTCATGCGCAGTGATGGAGATAGGGTCCAATTGGTTGGCGATGATTTATTCGTTACTCAAGCGGAAAGACTTGCTCAAGGCATAGAGAGCCGTGCTGCCAATTCAATTCTTATTAAGGTAAACCAAGTTGGTACAATTACAGAGACATTAGAGACTATGGCGATGGCTGACAATGCAGGGTTCAACTGCGTAGTTAGCCATAGGAGTGGTGAGACAGAGGATACAACCATTGCAGATTTAGCAGTTGGAACAAGGGCAGGTCAAATCAAGACGGGTGCACCTGCTCGAAGCGATAGGTGTGCAAAGTACAACCAACTTCTCAGAATCGCAGAGGATGTTGAGGAATACGCACAACCATTCTGAGGTGCAGGCTTGGCATTAGAGCACCATACCCAAGGACCTGGGTGGGTGCCTGATGAAGCATATATTCACAGCCGCTGGGAGGCTTTGAGAAAACCACTAAACCTGTCAATTTCTTCAGCATATTTAGATGATGACTATGATGCAATTCATGCTTGGATAAGCAACAATAAAAAAATAATTTCAATAGGAAGGATTCACCTAATTCCTCCCCAAAGTGATGGTGCAATGGCAGACCACTCCGGAGAAGGAGCACCAACATGTCCTGCATTTTCTCCTTTGAATGGGGAAAATGATTTCCCATCTAAGAATAGTTTGAGACCGGCAGCACACATTCGGCAAATGGCAACTGCTGAAAACCAAAGGAGAAAAGGTCATGCAGCATCAGTACTCCATTTGTTAGAAAGTTCTTGTGTTGAGCAATGGGGGTGTAATAGTGGTTGGTTACAGGCGAGGTTGGAAGCAATTCCATTTTATCTCTCTCAAGGTTGGAAGCAATTTGGCAGCCAATATCATATTGAAAAAATAGGCCCTCATATGTCGATGTGGAAACAGTTCAGAGGTGTTTGAATGGAATCTGGAGAAGGATTATCGAAATGGAAATCCGCAAGCCTTGATTTAGAAAGGCCACTATCTGCAGAAAAAGAAACAAAACGTTTGCAACAAGTTCCACATGAACTTCTGATAATTGAAGGAAACTGTATTGGCCACGCTGCGTTGAGAAGGCTTGGTTCAACTATTGAATTACACACGGTTGTCATTTCACCTGAACAAAGAGGTAGAGGATATTCACATATTTTGGTAGAGATGGTGCTCCGACGATGGCATCAAGACAGAATTTTACATTCAGTATCCATTCAACCCTCTGTTGACTTAGCAGCAGCGGTGAGAGGTGATAAACCAGTAGAAGAAGTATGGCGCAGGTCAATGATATCTTTCACCCGCCATCCTTCTTTGGCTGCTACCCTAACAGCAAGCGGATTTGTACATGCTCACAAAAAGAGGCGCTGGTGGACATTGTGGTTGCGTAGACATCCACTTGGGATATTATCAACTAGGACTTTGATTTCTCTATTATTGAACAGATTCTCAAGGGCGGTGAAAATGCTTGTCTTGGCTGAAAAACTACCTGAAAAAACAAAAAACACAGGAAAAATACGGACATTCTTCCAACACAGAAGGCGCTTATTCCATCAATTATCCCATCTCTCAGATAACCGTCTTTTCATCCTCAAACCGAAATCATCTCTAAATCTCCATTCCCAAAGAGATGGAGAAGACATTGAAGATAAACTCAAAGCAATGGGTTTGGATATAACGATTCATACTCGAGATAGAGATAAAGACCTCAGAAAAGAGGAAAGCGAATCTTGGGATCGAGGAGCCAAGGATGAAACCCCTTTGGTTGATTTAACTGAAGAAGAATGAAACTACTTTTGGTTATTATAATGCAATAAAAGGAGCACGGACCGAGATTTGAACTCGGGTATCAGGATCTGCAGTCCCGCACATAGCCGCTCTGTCATCCGTGCGCAAGACGGGCCAGAAGCAAGTTGTATTTCAAGGCGTTTGAATAGCCACTGGGCTCCATCACCTTGAAGTCTGATAAGTGTGTGGGATACTGTCGAGTCACGTCCTCGGTGGTGAATCTCATGCCGGACCTCAATGATAATATCGACCAAGTCGGCCGTGGTTTTGCTGATTTTTTGGCTCCCCCTCCTGAAGGAGTGATTCGCTTTACAGTAGGACAACCAGATTTCGTTACTCCTGAAAAAATCAGGCGACGAGCAATTCAAGAAATTGAAGATGGTAACACCTTCTACACCCGTTCAGCAGGAGACCCTTCTCTTTGCAAGGCGTTGACTTCTTGGTTAGGAGAAAAATTCAAAATCAATGTTGATTGGGAAGATGTAGTAATTACACCTGGTTGTAAGCAAGCATTATTCTATGCATTTTTGGGCTTAGGGAATCCTGATGATGAAGTTCTCCTATTAGCGCCCGCCTGGCCCTCATATGCATCGATGATTACTCATCTTAGCATGAAACCAATTCATGTTCCAGTACGAAAGGAAGATTTCCATCCAGATATGGATGCACTTGAGGCTGCAGTTTCTAAAAACACCAAATTCATCGTTATCAATTCCCCAAATAACCCAACTGGAGCGGTTTATACCGCTGATGAAATCGCCGCCTTGGTAGATTTTGCTAATCGCCATGACCTATGGATTATCGATGATATGATTTACGCAACGATGGCTTGGGGGGATTCCTCATACACATCACCTACCATTTTCTCTGGTGGTGCTGAACGCACCTTGACTATAGGTGGGTGGAGTAAGGCGTGGGCGATGACCGGTTGGAGAATTGGTTTCATCACTGGGCCAAGTAAAGCGATGAAAGCGATTCACCTCTGTCAAAGTAGCATCGCATCTCACGCTCCAACATTTTTGATGCCCGCTGCAGAGACCGCTCTTGAAGACGAGGAGAGTAGATTGGAAATGCAAAATTCATTTGCTAAACGGCGAGACTTTATCCAACAGGAATTACAGACAATCCCAGGTATAACAACTTGGAAACCTGAAGGAGCATTTTACATCATGATAGACATAAGTGGAACAGGTATGAATTCTGTAACTTTCGCTAACCGTGCTCTTGCTGAAGCACAAGTACAATTGATTCCATGCTCATTAATGCCTCATGGAGAAGGAATGTGCCGTATTTCATATGCTACAAATATTGGAAACATAAAAGAAGGGTGTCTGAGGTTGAGAACATGGCTGACCTCCTTGCAAAAGGCATGATGCTTCGCGCAGCATCATTGATATAGGGTCTCGTAAGACCACTACGCAGAGGGAACGTTGGGTTCCCTATGAACGACCCGTGTAAAAGAATGAGCGAGGTAATTGACGAAATCAAGGAACTGCGGACAAATTCAGGGCTAATAAACCGCCCTGTTACAGCACTGTTTGAGTGCACCGCAGTCGCCCTAAATTCGAGTAGACCCAGTGTAAGCACGGTAAACCTGCAAAATTGCGTACTGAATAGCCGTCCAAATAGCCGGCTTTCAGGCGTAGAGAGAGAACAGCGGGTTCTCTGATCAAAACAAATCTGAAAAAAAAGGAGAGATCAAGAATGAATATGAATAGAAAGACAATGAGCATGCTTGTGGCAATGTTCCTCGCCATGTCCGCACTAGCTGCGGTCAGCGGAGACGGTTCAGACCCTCTAGACGGCACCGATGGTGGAGCCGACTGGGACGGAGACGGACTAACAAACGCAGAGGAGCAAACCCACGGAACGAACATGAACAACGCGGACAGTGACGGCGACGGAATGCCTGACGGTTGGGAAGTAGCAAACGGACTAGATCCATTGAATGCTGGAGACAGCAGCACGGATTCAGACGGTGATGGCCTTTCCAATTACCAGGAGTACCTAAAGGGCACCAATCCACACAATCCCGACACCGATGGTGACGGAAAGGGCGATGCGACGGACCAGTTCCCGACTGACCCTAACGATGGTGAGAGTTCCGACTCCGATGGAGACGGAATCCCTGATGCGTACGACCCAGATTACCAAGAGTCTAACGCTGGTTCAGGAGACGGTGGCACCCAAGGTGGCGGCGAATCTGAAGACCAGGGTCAGGGCGAAGGCGAAGGACAAGGTCAAGGACAAGGTCAAGGACAAGGTCAGGGACAAGGTCAAGGACAAGGTCAAGGACAAGGTCAAGGACAAGGTCAAGGACAAGGTCAAGGACAAGGTCAAGGACAAGGTCAGGGACAAGGTCAAGGACAAGGTCAGGGACAAGGTCAAGGACAAGGTCAAGGACAAGGTCAGGGACAAGGTCAGGGTCAGAACGGTCAGCAGGGTCAGCAAGGTCAGCAAGGACAGCAAGGTCAGCAAGGTCAACAAGGCCAGCAAGGACAGCAAGGTCAGCAAGGCCAAGGTTCCCAGCAAGGTCAACAATCAGGACAGCAAGGACAGCAAGGCCAACAAGGTCAGCAAGGTCAGCAAGGTCAGCAGCAAGATAATGGACAAGGTCAGCAAAACCAGGGCGGCGAACAAGGCGGTCAACAAGGTGAGCAAGGACAACAGGATCAGAACGGAGATAACCAGAACGGTCAGAACCAGCAACAGCAGGGTCAGACCCAGAACGGTCAGCAAGGTCAACAAGGCCAGCAATCCGAACAGCAGCAGAACCAACAGGTTGGAAACCAGCAGGAGAACGACAATGACGGGGACGGTATCCCAGACGACATCGACAACGATGACGACAACGATGGTATCCCAGACGACATTGACCAGAACCCTAACGATCACGACAACGACGGCATCGATGACAATGAAGACAACGATGACGATGGCGATGGCATAGACGATGAACTAGAAACCACAGATGGTGATCCAAACACCAACATCTACGATCACGATAACGACGGAATCCCAGATGCAGTGGACCTAGACATTGACAACGATGGTATCGACAACCGCAACGACAAGGGACCAAACGGCGAGGATTACTCCCGTGACCACGACAATGACGGAATGAACGACGCAGTGGACGACGACGACGATAACGACAACATCTTGGATGTTGACGAAGTTGACGGCGCTACTGGACAGTACAGGTACGATCATGATAACGATGGTATATGGGACCTCTCGGACACTGATGACGACAACGACGGTCTATTGGACTGGTTCGAAGCCAACGATGGCAACGACCAGACCGGACAGTTCGATCACGATAACGATGGGATTGATGACCACCTAGACGACGATGATGACAATGATGGCATCCCCGACGTCTTAGAAGTCTGAATCGGCTAAACCCGAGCGATTGTTCAGAATACCCGTCGTCGAAGATGAACGGGTTCATGGGCCCTCTCAACGTTGAGGCGTTGGGAGGGCCGCCCCCTCGGGGTCGGCGAATGTCCATGAAACAGCTCAGATAGATTATCATTTCAGATTATTTTTCAACTCACAAGGGCGTTAGTACGCCCGCCTTCCGTAGTACTTTACTCTCAGTGAGGGTGCAGCCGCGGAAAGAGGGAACAGTGGGTTTCCTAGAAAAGCATAAAGGGAAAACAAATGCAAAAAAACAATAGAACAGAAAAAAGAACGAATAAAGAAAGAAGAATAAGCAAAGTAATACTGCTAACATCATTGATGTTATTGAGTACAGTATCAGCCGATGGCTCAGACCCATTGAACCTAGACACCGATGAAGATGAAATAGGCGATGCTGAAGATAAATACCCACTCGACCCAAATAATGGCAGAAATGATTGCCAAACCTTAGAAAAGCAATTTGAAGATGACCTCATCAACGCATCATCAACCTTCCTTCAATCGATGAGAGAAAGGGGAGATTTGTTTTCCACTGCTGAATTATGGCATCCATATTACAGAATTGGATCGGCTAATTGGTGGATGCAACAAGGCCAAGGTCAGGGTCAAGGCCAAGGACAGGGGCAAGGTCAGGGACAAGGCACTTCAGATGCTGCTGATGGAGGAGCCTTTTCTACTACCAATAACCAAGAAGAGAATGTCGAAGAAGGCGACTTTGTCAAAACTGATGGCAAATACATCTATTTGCTCGAGAAAGGCAAGTTGATGATTTTTGAAACCCATCAATTTGGTGATTTAACCCCATTATCAATAATGGACATTGAGTTAAACCCCCTCCAAATGATGTTGAATGGGAATAAATTACTCATTATCTCAACAGGATGGAGTGCGCAGAGCCATGGCGTGGGATGGCAACCAACCATCAAAACCACGTATGTTGATATCGAAAACAGGAGAAACCCGGAAGTACTGGATGAAATTTATTTTGAGGGTACCTTCCAAACCAGTAGAATGGTCGGAGACTCTTTAAGATTTATATCTCACACTTATCAATTCAATTCTGATATACGATGGTATCCATTAGTGAATGAAACTTGGAGAGGAAAGAGTGCACTCCAGCAGGGCATTATTTGGAATAGAAGTATCACTAATACCATTTCAAAGAATATTGAAACTATCCGGAATTTAACGCTTGAAGATTTTATCCCAACCACTCAAACTAAACTTAACATTGGAAAAACAGCAATCATTGAATCTATGAATCGGGGCTGTGGAGACTCTGTAGTTCCCTCACTCGGTTATCACGCAGGGATGACTTCGATTTGGACAATCCAACTAATGCAAGAAGGATTGGAAATAACAGGGTCTCACCTATCAAACGATGGCTACAATTCAAAAGTTTACATGAGCAAAGACAGCCTATTGATAAGTCAAATATCATATCATACTTGGCAAGAATTGAATGAGAACAATGCATTTCCAATGACTACTATTCATCGTTTTGACGTCTCGCAACCTACTTATACAGAATATTTCGGATTTGGAAAAGTCAATGGAACAATATTGAACCAATTTGCAATGTCAGAACATGAAGGAAATATCAGAGTTGCGACTTCCTTGCCAAGGATGATTGTTTATGATGAATCAGAAGTTCCTTCACTAAAGGAATCTTCTAGCGAAGTATCCATTCTCGCTAATTATACAGATGAAACCGGCAAGCAAAGTTTGGAAATAATCGGTTCGGTGAACAACATCGCCCCGGGTGAGTCTATTTGGGCAGCCAGGTTCGTTGAAGACAAAGCATATCTCATCACATTCAGAACAACAGACCCATTATGGACAATCGATGTTTCAGACCCAACCAATCCACAAATTATTGGAGAACTCGAAGTTCCAGGTGTTTCTACATATTTACATCCGATATCTGAAAGCGAATTGTTGACTGTTGGCTATGCTGCTGACTGGCGACCTCAAGTTTCATTATTCGATGTTGGAGATTTCGAACATCCAAGCCTTGCTTCTTCTCTGGTAATCTCCCCTCCTAGATATCATGAAAATGGCTGGGCCCGTTCTGGTTCAGAGGCATTGTATGAACACAAAGCATTCCAATGGTGGGGTCCTGAAAATATCTTGGCAATCCCGCTTTCTACTTACAAAGTAAACTGTCACTATGATAGTGGATGGAGATGTACCTATGAGTATTCAAGTAAATTAATGTTGATAAAAGTATCAGAGAAAAACAACTTAGAGATCTACGGCGAAATCGACCACGATATTTTCTTTGAAGAAAATACTTACTATCAATGGAGAGACTCCACAATTCGCCGTTCCATATTCATGGGTGATTACATCTATGCAATAGGTACAGGTGGAATTACAGTTTCAAAACTTGACGACTTAACATTGATAGATAGTTTTGATTTTGACAAATGTTTAGATTCAAGCGCATTAAGTTTGGGACTACAATATTTCTATCTTTGTGATGATGATGATAATGATGGAATCGCAGATGCTGATGACCCTTGTCCACGTTCTTTCATCAATGATTGTGAATCACGAAAGGGAGACCCATCCCCGAGACAACCACATCCTACCAAACCAACACCCCCACCTTCTCCGCCTACTTCACCCCCACCCGTTTCTCCACCGGTGTTATTCAGCACTGCAATAGATAAATTCGATATTGGTCAATTCTCTTTTTCTAAATCAGATCAAGTAGATCATCGAAAACAAACGACTGAGATGATAAAAGCAGTAATCATAGATGAGGAAGAAATCATTTACTTTGTTGAAATTGATGCCATATCAGATGACTTTGAACTTCAGAAGACAAAAGGCTCGGTGCCGAGTATGATTGTCAGTCAACAACCGATGATTCAGGAGAGTGAACAACAATCACCCCCAGATGTTGTCAAAAGTCTGAATTCGATTCAAGGTGAAGTATCGTCAAGAATACCTTT
>Ga0066376_10000380_pt1 | contig 40632 bp, 45 predicted proteins | sample Knorr_S15_td_Bot_FD_77009 | JGI IMG/M metagenome (GOLD analysis project Ga0066376, IMG submission 77009) | Marine microbial communities from Southern Atlantic Ocean transect - Knorr_S15_td_Bottom_ad_5009_LV_A | ecosystem: Environmental > Aquatic > Marine > Oceanic | place: Southern Atlantic... | reverse complement strand
GGACGCTGGGGCGTCGTAGGGTTTATGCGGTTGCAGGTAGTGGAAGTAGGCGTAGGTCCCGCCCGCCCCGAACTCTGGGAGGAGCTCTGCAATCGAGCGTTCCATGTCCGCGGGCTGCACGCGTTTCAAGCGCGGCAGCCAAGCCGGTAAGGTCTTGAGAGATTGGCCCTTCGTTGCGTAAACCAGTTCGCTCGTGTCGTAGCCCCGGGTGAGCCCGAGTTCGGGTGCACCGGCATGAGGATTCCCGATGAAGGCGAAGCTCCGATAGCCCTGCTCGGCGAAGAGTTCCGCCACGGTCGGAAACGCCTCGGGGAGAACCGAAGACGAATCGAGTTGATGGGTCATCACTCGAACCCCCGTAACAAGGCTCGCAGTAGAGGGCACCGTGGTCGCCGACTGGCTGTAGGCGTTTTCAAAGACCACCGACTCCCTTGCCAGTCGGTCGAAATTCGGACTGGTGTCATGCACGTCGCCGTAGAGCCCGAAGTAGAAGGCGGACGCCGCGTCGATCACGATTACGAAGACGTTCGCCCCCGTAGCCGAGGGCGCGCGGTCCGCACCTCCGCACGAAAGCAGCCCGGCCGCGAGCACGAACGCGACGGCCGTGGCGCGGCCGCGACGCCGCCGCGAATGCGAGCGTTGGAATCGGCACGGCCTGACAGAAAGCTGCGGCAAGGCTATTTCTCCGGAGCCAGGTAGCCGAGGCTCTCGAGCATCTCGCGCTTCTCGGCGGTGGGGGCCAGGAGCCCTTCGGGGCTTCTTGTCGGGGCGCTCCCGAGTTCGACCACCAGGGCCTCGAGGCGCTGCTGCAGCACCCTGCCCCGCTCGGTCTCTCGTGCGAACACGTCGACCTCTTCAAACGGGTCGGCTTCGAGGTCGAAGAGTTCGAACTCGCCCTCCGAGGAGCGCAGCAGCTTCCATCCCTCTACGTAGAGCGCCTTCAGCGTGCGCCCAAAGGGCGCAGAATCGAACTCGGGATGGACCTCGGTCAGCGTACGCAGGGTCCGCAGGTTGGCGGCGGTGTACTCGGCCAGACGCGCGCGCTGCAGAGGCGGGTTGAGCAGGCTCACGGCCTTCGAATTCGACGCGCCGGCTTCGACTCCCGCGACTTCGAGCAACGTCGGGTAGAGATCCATATTGCTAACTGGCCTGGTTTCGACGCCGGGCTCGAAGCGGGCTGGAAAGTGGATCACGAGGGGAATGCGAACCAGCGCGCCGTGGAGCGAGAACTGGTGGTCGAGCATATGGTTCTCGCCGAGCAGTTCGCCGTGGTCGGCGGTCAGGATCACCATGGTGTTCTCGAGATCGCCGTGGGCTTCGAGCGAGTCGAGCAGATCGGCAAAGAGCCCATCGAGTTCGAGGATCGCGGCATCGTAGGTCCCCTGGATGGCGCGGAGATCGCGGGCGTCGAGATCACGAAGCCCCGTGGTGTATTCCCACATGCCGATCCAGGTCCGGTCGACGGCGTAGGAATGCTCGACCATCTCCGGCGGCATCACGCGCTCGCGAAAGTGTCGCTCGGGCACCAGCGGGCGATGCGCCTCCATGTAGTTGAGGACCGCAAACCAGGGTTGGTCTGACGACGAGTCCCCGAGCCAGCGCTCCAGGGCCCCCGCGACCAACTCACCGGCGGCCTTGATCGCCCAGGGCCCGGCGCTCCCGCGCGCAAGCCGTCGATGCAATTCGCTGCTGCGGTCGTCCGCCACCTTGCGTTCGACCACCCAGCGCGCCGCCGTGCGGTAGTGCTCGTCCCACGGATGCTCGACGCGATCAAAGCCCTGGTGGAAGTTCTCGTCGGCGGAAATACTGGGATTCGCCGACCACAGGTAGGTGCGGTAGCCCGCGCTGCTGAGCCGTTCGGCCAGGGTGTCGAAGTCTTCCGAGAGCCAGCGGTGGTCGGCGTCGGTTCCGTGCTGCGACGGGTAGAGCCCGGTGAACATCGAGGCGTGAGCCGGCTCGGTGGTGCTCGCCGCCGATACCACGTCCCGGTAGACCCGCGCGCCGCGGGCCCAGCGGTCGAGCTCCGGCGTCGTCTCGACAGAGTGGCCGTAGAGGCTCATCCGATCCGCCCGCACCGTATCCCAGACGACCCAGAGAATGTTCGGCGCCCGAGCGTCGCCGGAACTCGGGGGACCGCAATCGCCGGTACCACAACCGAAGGCCGCGAACGCGGCCGCCGAGAAGACCCACACAAATACCCGTGTGCCCCGTGCGGCACTCGCCCCCCGCATCCACGCAAGGTAGCACGCACTCACGGAGCGCCGATCGCAGGCTTCGCCGATGCGCGCGCCGCTTCCACCTCTTGAATGGCAGCCGTAATCCCCCCGTCGTCCGGACGCATCGACTGCGCGGCACGCAGGCTTCGCAGGCCCGCATCGAGGTCTCCCCGCTCGAGTTCGAGTCGCGCCAACGAGACCAGGGCGGCGAAGCGCGGCACGCCACCCCCGTCCCCTTCGGCGGCGACCAACTGCCGCAGTTCGTCCTCGCCCCGGTCGGGAAGCGGAGACAGGCGAGCCCGCAGGTAGCGGCTGAAGCCCCGCTCTCGTATCCCGGGCTCGTCGAGGACTTCACGCGCGCGCGCCTCGTTTCCGAGCGAGGCTTCGACGCTCGCCAGGTGCCAGGCCAGGAACTCGCTCCCCGGGGTTGGCCAGTGGCGCAAGCCCGCAACACTCCGAAGCAACGCGGCCTGTTGCGGCGCCGGGGCGACGTAGAGCCCGATGACGAGCGGCGCGATCAGCGCCCAGGCCACGGCGATCCCGACCCCAAGAGGAAGGCCTCGCCGCAGGGCGCGCCGCCGGATCTCGCCCGCACGGCCCCCGCGAAGCGCCTCACTGGCCCCCACCACCGCAAGGAGGAGGAGCGGCACCAGCGGGAAATGCATGCGACTCACACCGAAGGTGAGCGCGTGGACGGCGAGGTAGAGGCCGATCCAGAAAAGCGCGAGGGAGCGGAAGCGCGAGGGCGGCGCGGCAACGAGGCCCACGGGGCCAGCGATCAGCGGAATACAGGCCGCGGCCAGCGTGAGCAACACCAGCAAGAGAGCCACGCCGCCTGGCCCCTCCCCGTACCAGCCCCGCAGCAGGTGACGCGCGACGAAGAAATCCGGCGACCAGAAGGCCGCGAGCTTCACCGGGATGCGAGCCAGGAAGGCTCCCGGAGCCTTCGCAATGTCCGAGAGGGCCTGGTCTCGAAACCAGGCGGCGCCATCGCAGCCAAAGCGCTCCTCGACCCCGGCCGCAGCAAGCCGTCCGGGGAGTTCGGCACGCCAGGCATCAAAGGGACGAAATTCGGAGACCCGCGAATCGAGCGGCACGTCGAGGGGAAGCCCGACCCCAAACAGGCCCGGAAGGCCCTCCGGGATCTCCGCCGCGTTGCCACTCCAAAGATTGAAGGGGCCGTTCAGATCGACGACCACGAGACAGTCCGCCCGCTGGGATGCCGGAATCGACCAGCTTGCGACCACACCGATTGCAACCGCCAACAGGAGACCGATCAGCCGCAGCGACGCCTTCCCCGTGCCTTGTCGCCAGCGCCAGGCGAGCCATCCGACCGATAACACGAGCAGCCCCAGCCCCGTCGACCGGACCAGCGATGCTGCCGCCAGCGAGAGACCCGCGACGACCGCCGTAGATCGCCCGCCACTCCGATCGAGCGCGAGCAGGCGCTCGAAGGCCAGCAGGATTAGCGCCGTGTAGAGGGTCTCCGCCCAAAGCCAGTGCGAGAACGCGATCTGACTCGGATAGAAGGCCACCAGCAACCCGGCCCAGAATCCCGCCCGTTCTCCCCACTCGCTTCGGCCGATCCGGTAGGCGAGAAAAGCGGTGGCCGTCGACAAGAGCACCTGCAGGATTCGCACGCCGATGACGTGGCCGCCTCCCAGCCACAGCCCGGCCGCCATGAAAAGCGTGTAGCCGGGGGCTCGGAAGAACGACTCGAAACCCGCTCCGCCCGCCAGCGCCTGGGCCTGCCGCAAGAATTGGCGCTCGTCGTAATGCGGCTCGAGATCCGCGAACCACCACGCGAGCCCAAGCTTCCCCAGCAGCGAGACCAGCAGCACCGCTCGCATCGAGGAACTCACTCGCATCCGACCCTCAGTCGACATAGCCGAGTTCCCGGAGTTGCTGCCGCTCCTGGGGCGTCAGCGACACCGCGGGGACCGGCGCCAGGGGGTCACCCGGCAGGGGTGCGCCGCTGTGGCGATGGCGCGCAGACGATGCCTCTAGCCCCCTGCGCCAGCGCAGACTCTCGGCCTCTAGCGACTGAAAGACTTCGGGTTCCTCCTGGCGCAGATTCACCCTCTCCTGCCGGTCCCGCGATCGGTCAAAGAGCAGCCCCTCGGAATCTCCGAAGAGCGCATCCCCCTCGATGTACTTCCAGTTGCCCCGCACCGCGACGCGGCGCTCGGCACGGGGTTCGCGGTGGGCCAGGCGCAGCACCGCGGGATGCACCGTGCGCTCTGCCGCCAGCTCGCGCTCGCCCTTCAGCACCTGAGAGAGGTCAAGACCCCGGGCGCGGCCCGGATAGGCGACCCCCGACAGGCCCAGGATCGTGGGCATCAGGTCGAGATGCCAGGTCGCGCCCTCGACTTCGCGCCCCCCCGTTTCCCCAAAGCCCCGGGGCCACGACCAGACCGCGGGGACCTTCAGGACCTCGTCGAAGGGGATGTAGTCGTGCTGAGATTGGCCGTGCTCGAGAAACGCCTCGCCGTGATCGGCCGTCACCACCAGCAGCGTGTCGTCCCATTCGCCAAGATCGCGAAGCGTCTCGCGAATGCGGCCGAGCGCGGCATCGATCCGCCGGATGCGCTCGTCGTAGCTCTCGCGAACCGCCGCCAGGTCCTCGCCGCCGTGGACCGGGTCGAGGTACTCCGCACTCAGGAAGTTGTCACCGCAGCCGAGAAGCTCGCCGTGGTGTTCAGCAAGTTGATTAAAGAGCGTACAGTCCGCCCGCAGCGCGTCGCCGATGCGCTCGGGGGCGCGCCCCTCACGGCGCTCGGCGTGGGCCGAATCGAAGCGCTGGCGCAGTGCCTCGAGCCGCCGCGGCTCGAAACGCTCGGCGCCCACGCCGCGGCTGCGGTGGCGCTGCCATCCGCCGTACGGGAAATGCGCTGCGTAGGTGTGCACGAAGAGGAAATAGCGGTCGCCGCGATGCGCGCGTATCCAGTCGGTGACACGCGAAAGCGACCCGGACACCAGCTCGAGACGCGAAAACTCAAGACTGCGATCGAAGCCGCGCCCGAACCCGTAGCGCGGCGACACGTATCCCCCTTCGTGGAATGCCGCGGTTGCATACCCCGCCTTTCCCAGGGTTTCTGCCAGCGTCGGGATGCGGCGATCGAGTTCCGCCTCCTCCCGAAAGACGCCGTGCTCGGCCGGGTCGAGTCCCGTAAAAATCGACATATGCGAAGGCAGCGTGAAGCTCGAGGCGGCGTAGAAATCCTGGAGCCGCACACCCTCCTCGGCAATCTCCGCGAGCACCGGGGTCGTCGTCGCCCCTTCGTACCCGCTGACGTGATCGGCGCGCACGGTGTCCATGCTGAGAAGGATGATCCGCCGGGGCCCCGAGGTTTCCTCCGGCGCTGGCTGGCAACCCGCGCAAAGGCTGCACGCCAGGAGCCAGCCGGCGCAGAACGCAACCGACCGCCGTCGACTCTTGCGTTGCGAATGTCTCACGGTCGCATGGCTTCGCGGTAGCGACCGGTTTCAAAGAGCGACACCGCATCGGGCCAGAAGTACGGGACTCCGGTCAGCAGCAACAACAGCCCAAGCACGGCCACACCGGCGCGGGATCGCGTCCCGATCGACGCCAGCACGCGCCGAGGATCGCTGAGCATCGATGCCGCGTAGAGCACCGCCAGGGGCATCCACGGCAGCCGATAGCGGACCGATGCATTCGCCAACAGGTGGATCGCAAAGACCGCGAGCGCGAGGGTCGCCACCAGTTCGCGGCGGCCGCGCCGACGATCCGCGGCCCACGCGGGCAACGCCAGCAGCAGGAGGACGAGGGTACTGGCGGGCACCACCACGAGCAGCACCCGGATGGCGTCCGGGCCGAGCTCCGGGTAGGCCCCGCGACTGATCTTCTTGAAGAGGTAGGAATCTGGGCTGGCCAGGAGCGCAGCGGTTCGCACGGCCTTCTTGAAGATCCAGGCGGGTTGTTCCTCTCCAATCAGTACCAGGGCCTGGGAGCGGGCATAGTCTGCGCGCTCCATCTCATCCGGTATCGCAAAGTAGGTGCGCCGAAAGGCCTCCAGTTCGAAACCCGCAGGCCGCATCCAATCCGTCTCGGAAAGCGAGTTTCCCGACCGAAGATTGAGCCAGCCCGCGTTCGATACCAATACCGGGCTCCCGAGAACCCGGTCATTGCGCAGGGTCCACGGAACCACGATCGCCGCGATCACCGCCAGCAGTGCGATGGCATGACCGACTGCACGCGGGCGCGCCCCGGGCGACGCACGAAACACCCACCAGGCGGCGCAGACTCCGGCAACCGGCAGCGCGAGTTCGCGGGTCAGGGTCGCCAAGCCGAGCGCGACCCCTGAAAGCACCAGCACTCCCGCAGTCGGGCGCTCTTCGAATCGCACGACGCCGAGCAGCGCTACGAGGATCAGCGCGGAAAAGAGCGTCTCGGAGAAGAGGTAGTGGCTGAACACCACGAAATTCGGGTAGAGCGCCGCGAGGGACGCCGCGACGAGGCCTTCCCGGGCGCCAAACCAGGCCCGGCCCAGTGCGCCGCAGAGTGCGACCAGCAAACCTCCGAGCCCGATTTGGGCCGCGACGAGCCTTGCGACGATGGCCTCGGCGGAAACCTCGGACCCGCCAGGAACGAAGAGCGAGAGGAAGTAGGGGTAGCCCGGGGGCCACTCGGCAAGCGCGCCGCGGGGCGGGTACAGGTGGCGGCCCTCACGCGCAATTTCCACGGCGGTCTGGAAGTAGTAGTCCTCATCGCCGGTCGCCAGCAGCGTCCCGCCGGCTTCGAGAGCGAGCACGCGGATGCCAATGGCGGCCAGTGTGATCCCCAGGAGAGCAAGCGCAAAGACTCCCGAGCGCTCGAGTCGTGCGCTCACGCTGGCGCTCCTCGCCGCCCACTGCGGCGAGGCCGAGCCCATGCCCGACCGTCTCGGATCATCTCACCCCCTCGGCCGACCGACTGCGATACCCGTAAGCGACCCCGATCCATGAATGATATCCGACTCCGCGCCCTCTTCCTTCAATCGCCACCCCCAAGACCACGAACGCCGCCTGCGAATCCCTCCTGCTAAGCTGATGCGCCGGGGGGATGAAATGGCGGCCTCGACGTCCGCTGGAGATTCGTTGCCGGCCGGTGACTTTCCCGGCGCATCGGCATCGCAACCGGCGCTCTTCACCGCGCTTGCACTGGCTCTGTCGGCGCTCCACTTCGGGCTCTTCTTCGAGGCCGAAACGCCGATCCGAACCGACGTCCGCTACTTCCTCTACTTCGCCTGGCAGATTGCCGAAGGTGCGGTCCCGCACCTCGACCTCTTCGACAACAAGACCTTCCTGTCGAGCCTGCTCGCCGCCGGGATCTTTCGGCTGGGCGAGATCCTGGGTCAGGATCCGCTCCAGGCCATCCGGATCTCGACGCTGGGCCTGTCGGCGTTTGGGGGGTTGCTCTCCTTCTGGATCTTCCGGCGCCTTTCCCGCGGCAGTACAGTGGCGGGCTTCCTGGGGCTCGCCGCCTTTGGGAGCTTCGGGATCCTCGGTGAACTGCCGGCGATCGGGAACTTTCCGAAACTGCTGATGGTCGTGCTGGCCTCCGCCATGGCCCTGGCGGTGGCGCGACGGGCCTGGTTCGCGGCGGGCGCCTGCAGCGCCCTTGCCTTCCTCGACTGGCAGGTGGGGGGTCTGGTCGGACTCGCCGCCTTCGTGGCCGCCCTCGCCTCGGGAGAACACTGGGCCCGCAACACACTCCGGCTGATCGGCGGAGCGCTGGTGGGCATCCTCCCCCTCATCCTCTACTTCGCAGCCAACGGCGCCCTCGGCGCGGCGGTCGAGCAGACCTTCGCCATGGCGTTGGCTCGCGCCGCCGAGAGCACCGAATCGGTCAGCACCCTCGACCGCATCGCACGCTTTGGCTGGACCACGACCCGCATGGGCCTCTCGGAACGCTTCCTGCTGGCCATTTCGCTGCTTGGCCTTCCGCTTTCGTGGCTCTGGCTGCGCCGCGAAGGCTCCAGCGCTGCCGGCCGGCTGCTCCTGCCCCTTTGCGTCTATCACACCGCGATCCTGGGCTTCAGTCTCGTGGATTTTCAGCGCTTCCCGGACTTCTACGTCCTCATGGCCACGGCCGCGTTCTGGCTCGGGATCGTCTGGACGCGCTGCTTCGCTGCACTGAGCCGCCACCATGCCTTTGGCGCGACGGCCGCGGCCACGGCGATCCTCGTCGTCGCGGTCGCCTTCGGCCGTCCCTTCTTTCTCCGACCCGAAACCAACCTCACCACCGCCCACGTCCCGGCGAGCGTCACGCTCTCGGAACAGCGCGCGGTGGCTCGCGCACTGCGCGAACGGCTCGCCGGCCAACCCTTCGTCGCCCTGGCGTCGGCGGAGATCCTCTTCCTGATGCGCCACCGCAATCCGCTCGACATCGTCTACTTGAACGTGCCGAGCCATCGCTACCACGCCCTCGACGAAAACGAGTCGATCGAGGCAACTGCTGCGCGACTCGTCGAAGGCGTCGAACCCCAGGCGTTCGTCTGGCCCGGCCGCTACGAACTGGCCCCGCGCCTTGCCAATCGATACGCCCGGGTAGAGATCGCGGTCCCCGATGGAGAATACGTTGTCCGGTTCTACGAGCGAAAATAGGAACCCGCTTCGAGCGCTCGCGTGGCTCGCGACCTGCGCTCTCGCGCTCGCCGCCCTCTACGGCTGTCGCGCCGAACCCGAGGCGGCAGCGGGAATCGTGCTGATCACGGTGGACACGCTGCGCGCGGACCACGTCGGCGCGTACGGCGCAAAGAACACGGCCACCCCCCATATCGACCAACTGGCCCGCGAGGGCATCACGTTCGAACACGCCGTCACCCCAATGCCCCTCACCCGCCCGGCGCACTTCTCGATCCTCACCTCGCGCTACCCGCGCGAACACGGCGTCGTCAACAATTCGCTCTCGTTGCCGAGCGCCGCGGTGACACTCGCCGAGCGCTTCTCGGAAGCCGGCTGGGCGACCGCCGGGTTCACAGGGGTCGCGCTGCTCTCGCGTGCCTCGGGTGCCGCACAGGGCTTCTCCGTCTTTTCGAACCCCTCGCCCGAGCAGAAGCACCGTCGCGGCGTCGAGGTCGTCGACGAGGCCCTCGCATGGCTGAAGACGATCCCGCGAACCCAACCCTACTTCCTCTGGGTCCACCTCTTTGATCCCCACCTTCCCTACGAGGCCAAGCCCACCCCGGGAACCGCGAGTGCTCTTGACGGCGAGTACCCGGTTCTCAGTTGGCGCATCCTGCGCGAGATCGCAGCGACACGCGACGGCGACCTGCCGATGGAGATCGTCGACCACGGTCTCGCCCTGTACCGCCGCGAGGTCGAGTACACCGACGCCCAGGTCGGAAGGCTCCTCGCCGGAATCGATCGCCGCAGCGGATCCGGCAACGTGGTGGTGGCCTTCACCGCCGACCACGGAGAGTGCTTCGAGCGGCGTGTCTTCTTCGAGCACGCCGACTGTCTCTACCGGGGGGCGACGCGAATTCCGCTGATCCTGCGCGACCCCGCGCACTTCGCCCCCGGGACGCGCGCTCGCGGGCCCGCCAGTTCGCTCGACCTCGCGCCGACGCTGCTCTCGATCGCCGGACTCGCCCCGCTCGCCAACGCCAGCGGAAGCGCCCTTGATTCAGCGGAGGCCCGCTCCTTGCAGCGCAACCTGCTGCTCGAGCACCCGCTCTACCAGCCCCGTGTCGCCCAAACGCGGGTTCGCCGCGCCGAGCGCATTCGCAGCGTCGGCGGCGTGCCCCTCGAGCCGCTCCTGATCGACGAGGTGGGTGTGGGTGTCGTCAATGAAAACTACAAATACCTGCGTCGAGGCGATCGGGTCGACATCTTCCGCACCGACGCCCTCGAATCGGAGATCCCTGCAGCAGAGCAGAGCGCCGTCGCCGCCGAACTAAAGGCTGTGCTCGACGCCCTGCTTCAGGCGCACCCCCTGGTGGTGATTGACCCCGGCGAGATCAACGCCGGGCTGCGCGCGACCCTCGAAGGCCTTGGCTATCTGGTTCCGGCAGAAGACGCCGGCGGCGCGGCCCCCTAGCCCACGTCCTTTAGGGCAATGCGGTCGCCCCAGTGTTCTTCCACCGCCCGGCGCAGCGCGGGATCCCCGGCGAGGCCCGGGTCCAGGCGCACCCTTTCAAAGGCGGCATCGCGTGCGCGCGTGAGCAGCCGCGCGTCGCGTGCCAGATCGGCGAGACGTAGATCGGGGAGAACCCCATGCTGCTGCGTGCCGAGAAACTCTCCGGGGCCCCGAATCCGGAGATCCGCGTCGGCGATCCGAAAGCCATCGTCAGTCTCCGCCAGCGCCCGAAGTCGGGCCTCGCTGTCCTCTCCCCCGCCACGCGAAACGAAGAGGCAATGGCCGGGGCGCTGTCCGCGCCCCACCCGGCCGCGCAGCTGGTGCAGCTGGGCCAGGCCGAAACGCTCGGCGTGTTCGACCACCATCAAGGTCGCATTCGGAATATCGACGCCCACCTCGACGACCGAAGTCGCGACGAGGACTCGCGTCTCACCCCTTCCGAAGCGGTCCATCGCCGCCTGCCGCACCGAAGCCTCGAGGCGACCGTGAATCAGATCGACCTGGGGACCGTCGAGGGCATGCGCCAGGCGGCGCGCCGACTCGGTGGCGTTGCGAAGATCGACCTTCTCGCTCTTCTCGATCAGCGGATACACCACGAAGACCTGCTCGTCGCGTGCGAGCGTCTGCTTCACGCGGTCCAGGATCGCCTCGCCCTCCCCCTCCCGGAAGATCTCCGAGCGGACCGGCGTGCGACCCGGCGGACGTTCGTCGATCACCGAAACGTCGAGATCGCCGTAGAGCGTGAGCGCGAGGGTGCGCGGAATCGGGGTGGCGGTCATCACCATCACGTGAGGCGCGAGGCCCTGGGGCCCGCGCTTTGCGAGTGCCGCCCGTTGCTGTACGCCGAAGCGGTGTTGCTCATCGATCACCGCCAGCGCCAGCGATGCAAAGCGGACCGACTCCTGCAGCAGCGCGTGGGTGCCCACGACGAGATCGAGCTCGCCGGCTGCCAGCGCACGGCGCACCGCCGTGGCCTCGGCGCGGGGCCGCGAGGCCGTCAGTCCGGCCATCCGCAGGTTCGAGTTCTCGCCCATTAGCTGGCGCAGCGAACGCAGATGTTGTTCGGCCAGGAGTTCGGTGGGCGCCATCAGGGCGGACTGGTGTCCCGCGGCAGCGGCCACACACACTGCGAGATACGCCACCACCGTCTTGCCGCAGCCCACGTCACCCTGCAGCAGCCGGTTCATCGGATGAGGCGCTGCCAGGTCCGCGGTGATCTCGGCGACAACGCGCGCCTGCGCCCCGGTGAGTGCGAAGGGCAGTTCTGCTGCAGCGGGCGGCCCCGCAGTCGCGCGCAGCGAAATTCCCGGGCGCTGCGCCTCGTTCTCCTTGCGCAGGGCCAGACCGAGTTCGAGGAGGTAGAGCTCTTCGAGGATCAGCCGGGCGTGGGCCTCGGACTCCCTGCCGGCAAGCGATTCGAAATCCGAGTCGATCGCGGGCGCGTGGACTTCGCGCAGGGCCGCCCCGATCTCGAGCCCGGACGGCGTGTCCCCCGGATTCCAATAGCCGGGGACGACATCGCTGAACTCTTCGATCGCAAGCGCGGTCAGGCGTCGCAAAGACAGCGGTGAAAGCCCCAGGCCACCCTTATAACGCGGCACGATGCGCCGGAACTGCTCCGGCACGACATTCTCTGCGAACTCGGCCCCCGCCCGGCCCAAGACCTCGATTTCGGGATGGGCGACCTGCTTCGTGAAGCGATACCGGCGCACTTCGCCCGAGGCGCAGACCCGCATCCCGGCTTCGAGGCGCTCCTCGATTCCGTCGGCAAAGCGAAACCAGCGGAGCACCACCTTCCCACTCTCATCCTCGACATCGACCTCGAGCCCCCCGCCCCGCTTTCCCGAGTGGATTCGGCGCACCTCTCGAACGACACCGAAGAAGGTCGCAGGTCGCCCGACCTCGATTTCCGCGAGAGGCGTCAGCCGGCGCCTGTCTTCGTAGCCTGCGGGCAACGAAAAGAGCAGATCCCCCACCGACCCCAAACCGCGGCGCCCGAGTTGCTCGGCGCGCTTGGGCCCGATGCCGCGCAGCACGGTGAGCGACGTCGCCAGCCAGTCATCCGCAACGGCTGCCAACGCGTCAAGAGTGGCGATCGACTCTTCGCAGACCGGGGACCAGGCCGCGTCCACGGTCTCGGCGGACGCTGCGAGCGCCTCGAGGGCTTCGCGGCAAGCAGGCGGGATACACAGGCCGGCCAGCGCGCGACAGCGCAGGGAGAGTTCCGCGCGGAGTGCCGAACTCGCGGTTTCGTTCGGCACGGGCTCGTGGTTCGGCTGGGGCCCGTGGTTCGGCAGGGGCTTCGCGGCCTCGAGCCAGGAGCGCAGCGAGCCCAGACCTCGCGCGTACGGGCTCGAGGACGGCGTGCGTCGAAGCATCGGGGTCGGGTCAGGAACCGCTGACGCCGGCGTGGATCTCCTGCAGCGAGCGCACTCCGATCGAGCGTCGGCGTTGAGCGACAATCGCGGCGGCAGACGCCTGCGCCGCGGCCAGCGTGGTGCAATAGGGAACCCCCCGTTGCAGGGCGACGCGGCGGATCTCGAAAGACGCCTTCACCGATTCGGGGTCGTGGTCGACGGTGTTGATCACCAGGTCGACCCGGCCGCTCGCGATGGCGTCGACGGTGTGGGGCGAGCCGTCGCGTACGCGGTTGACAACTTCGACCTCGATGCCCGCCGCCTCGAGAGAATCGGCGGTCCCCGGGGTGGCCATCACCCGGAAGCCCTCCCCGACCAAGCGACCAACGGCTTCGGCGAGACCCGGGCGATCGGACTGCCGAGTGGAGACCAGCACGCAACCGCTTTCGGGCAGGGGGTTGCCCGCCTCGATCTGGGCCTTCGCAAAGGCTCGCCCAAAATCCGAATCGATCCCCATCACCTCTCCGGTGCTCTTCATTTCGGGGCCCAGCAGCGTATCGACACCCGGGAACTTGACGAAGGGGAAGACGGCTTCCTTCACCGAGAAGTATTCGGGCACGATCTCCTCGCAGAACCCGAGTTCGTCGAGGCTCTTTCCGGCCATCACCAGGGCCGCGAGCTTCGCCAGGGGCTTCCCAATCGCCTTCGAGACGAAGGGCACCGTCCGCGAAGCGCGCGGGTTGACCTCGATCACGTAGAGCTCGCCCTCCTTCACCGCGTACTGGACGTTCATCAGTCCGATGACGCCGAGTTCGAGGGCCATACGACGTGTCGCCACGAGGATCTTCTCGATCACCTCCGGTCCGAGCGAATACGGCGGCAGCGAGCAGGCGCTGTCCCCGGAATGCACTCCAGCCTGCTCGATATGTTCCATGATTCCGCCGATCACGACCCGGGTTCCGTCACACAGGGCGTCCACATCGACCTCGGTGGCGTCGGCCAGAAAGCGATCGACGAGCACCGGATGCTCGGGCGAAGCCTTTACCGCAAAGCGCATGTAGTCGCGCAGATCGGCGACCCCATGGACGATCTGCATCGCCCTCCCGCCCAGGACGTAGGACGGGCGGAGCAGGACCGGGTAGCCGATGCGCGCGGCGACGGCCTCGGCTTCCTCCGGGCTGCGCGCCACGGCCCCGGGCGGTCGCCGGAGCGCGAGGCTCTCGAGCATCGCATCGAAGCGCTCTCGATCCTCGGCCCGATCGATCGCGTCGGGCGGCGTGCCGATGATCGGAACCCCCGCGCGCTCGAGCGCGACCGCGAGCTTCAGGGGAGTCTGCCCGCCGAGCTGTACGATCACCCCTTCGGGTTTTTCGACGTGCACGATCTCGAGCACGTCCTCGAGCGTGAGGGGCTCGAAGTAGAGGCGATCGCTGGTGTCGTAGTCCGTGGAGACCGTCTCCGGGTTGCAGTTGACCATGATCGTTTCGAAACCCGCCTCGCGCAGCGCAAAGACCGCGTGCACGCAGCAGTAGTCGAATTCGATCCCCTGCCCGATCCGGTTCGGCCCCCCGCCGAGGATCATGATCTTCCGCCTGTCCGTGGGCTCGGCTTCGCATTCGGTTTCGTAGGTCGAGTAGAGGTAGGGCGTAAACGCTTCGAACTCCGCCGCACAGGTATCCACGCGCTTGTACACCGGGCGTATCCCTGCAGCGTGCCTACGTGCGCGCACCGCGTCTTCGGTCTCGCCCCAGAGCTGCCCCAGGCGCTGGTCCGAAAACCCCCACCGCTTCGCTTCGAGCAGGATGGCGTCGCGCGAGACCTCTGGCGTCGAGGCGATCTCTACCTCGGCCTCGGCGAGGTCGCGGAGATTGCGGAGAAACCAGCGATCAATGTGGGACCGACGGTGGAGTTCATCGACCGAAAACCCGCGCCGCAGCGCCTCCACCAGTGCCCAGAGCCGACCCGGTCGCGGCGTATCGATGCTCTCGAAGAGCTGCGCGTCGCCTTCGGGGGTCCTCGGGAGCGAAGGCGCCTCGAGGCCGGCGTGGCCGATCTCGAGCGAGCGAATCGCCTTCTGCAAGCTCTCCTTGAAGGTGCGCCCGATCGCCATCACCTCTCCCACGGATTTCATCTGGGTGGTGAGCTCGGTGTCTGCGCTCGGAAATTTCTCGAAGGTGAAGCGGGGAATCTTGGTGACGACGTAGTCGATGCTCGGCTCGAAGCTCGCCGGCGTCTCGCGCGTGATGTCGTTTCGGACTTCGTCGAGGGTGTACCCCACCGCCAGCTTCGCAGCGATCTTCGCGATCGGGAAACCGGTCGCCTTCGAAGCCAGTGCCGAGGAACGCGACACCCTCGGGTTCATCTCGATGACCACCAGGGTGCCGTCGACCGGATCGACCCCGAACTGCACATTCGAGCCGCCGGTATCGACGCCGATTTCGCGCATGATCGCGATCGCCGCGTCGCGCATTTCCTGGTATTCGCGGTCGGAGAGGGTCTGGGCCGGCGCCACCGTGATCGAATCGCCGGTATGGACCCCCATCGCATCGAAGTTCTCGATCGGGCAGACGATCACGACGTTGTCGGCCTTGTCGCGCATCACTTCGAGTTCGTACTCCTTCCAGCCGATCAAGCTCTGCTCGATCAAGCACTGGTGCTGGGGCGACTGCTGCAGCGCCCAGGCAACGAGTTCATCGAAATCCTCATCGCGCCAGCAGACACTGCCACCGGTCCCGCCCAGGGTGAAGCTGGGTCGGATGATCGCGGGGATGCCCGTGCTCGCGACGATGGCGCGCGCCTCCTCGACCGTCTCGGCCACTCCGGAAGCCGGGACCCGCAGGCCGATGCGCTCCATCGCCTTGCGAAATTCGTTTCGATCCTCGGCCTTGCGAATCGCCTCGAGATTCGCACCGATCAACTCGACCCCGTACCGCTCGAGAATCCCCGCCTCCGCGAGTTCGACTGCCAGATTGAGCGCGGTCTGCCCGCCGATGGTCGGCAGCAGCGCGTCGGGCTTTTCCTCGATCAGGATCTTCTCGACAGTCTCGAGCGTCATCGGCTCGATGTAGGTGCGATCGGCGGTCTCGGGATCCGTCATGATCGTGGCGGGATTCGAGTTGAGCAGAACCACGCGGTAGCCCTCCTCGCGCAGCGCCTTGCAGGCCTGGGTACCCGAGTAGTCAAACTCGCAGGCCTGGCCGATCACGATCGGCCCGGAACCAATCACGAAGATCGTTTCGATGTCGTCTCTGCGCGGCACGCCTATTCGCCTCTCGCCACCTGGGCCCCGGAGACCGCCTCGCCCGCAACGACGCGTTCGACCATGTTGCGGAAGCGCCCGAAGAGATAGCTGGCATCGTGCGGTCCCGGCGACGCTTCGGGGTGGTACTGCACCGAAAAAAGAGGCCTCGCGGCGTGGGCCAGGCCCTCGACCGTCCCCTCGTTCAAGTTGCAGTGAGTGACCTCTACCGCTTCCCCGGCAGCGCGAAGCGACTCGGCGTCCACTGCGTAGCCGTGGTTCTCCGCACAGATCGCGACCTTCTTCGTGGCCAGGTCCTGCCCCGGTTGGTTGCCCCCGTGGTGACCGAACTTCATCTTCTGGGTTTTTCCGCCGAGGGCGAGCCCAAGGATCTGGTGTCCCAGGCAGATGCCGAAGAGCGGCAGCTTTGCGGCCAACTCGCGGACGTTCTCGCGTACGCCATCGACGGCCGCGGGGTCGCCCGGGCCGTTCGAGAGGAAGATCGCATCGGGCGCGAGCGCCAGCGCTTCGGCGGCCGGGGTGGTGGCGGGAACCACTGTCACGTCGAAGCCGTGATCCACCAGTTGCCGCAGGATGTTCCGCTTGACCCCGAAGTCGTACACCACGACCTTGAGCGGTACGCCAGGCTTCGCCCCACGCGGCACCTGCCCGGCGATCCCCGGCCAGGTGCCCTCCTGAAAGCGGTAGGGCTCGCGGCAGGTCACCCGATCGACCCAATCGACCCCATCGAGTCCCGGTGCGGCGCGAGCGCGATCGACCAACTCGGATTCATCCTGCAGGTCGGGATCGGTGCTGATCACCCCGATCTGCGCGCCGCCGCTGCGAATGCGTCGCACCAGCGCGCGCGTATCGATCCCCTCGATTCCCGGAACCCCCGCCGTCTCGAGCGCCGCATCGAGGCTGCCCCGGGAGCGCCAGTTGCTGGTCTCGCGGAACAGTTCCTTCACCACGAAGCCTTCGAGAAAGAGCCCTCTGGACTCCTCGTCGTCGGGATTGACTCCGACATTCCCGATCTGCGTGTAGGTCATCGTCACGATCTGCCCGGCGTAGGAAGGGTCGGTACAAATCTCCTGGTATCCGGTCATGCTCGTATTGAAGACCACTTCTCCGCTGCAGAGCGCTGGGGCACCAAACGCCTGTCCACGGAAGACCGTTCCGTCGCAGAGCACCATGCGTGCCGAAACCGCGCGACGCAGAAGGCTCAATGGACGAGCACTCCGCGGTCACTGTGGTAGACCACGGCCCCGTCGACGAGGGTTGCGATGACCCGGCCGATCATTTCCTGGCCGTCCCAGGGAGAGTTGCGACTCTTCGAGTAGCCCTTCGCCGCGTCGTACACCCAGCGACGTTCGGGATCGAGCAACACAATATCCGCGGGGGCCCCCTTCGCGAGGGTGCCTCCCGGCACCCGGAGGATCTCGGCGACTCGCGTCGACAAGCGCCGCATCAGTTCGAGGGGCGAAAGTTCGTCCTTCCGCACCAGGTCCATCACCACCGGGAACGCCGTCTCGAGCCCGAGAATCCCCGGTGGCGCTTCGATAAAATCGACTTCCTTCTCGTGGACGGCATGCGGTGCGTGGTCGGTGGCAATCACGTCGATGACGCCCTCGCAAAGGCCCCGCCGGCAGGCCTCGCGATCCACCGCAGAGCGCAGCGGCGGCGCCATCTTCGTGTTGGTGTCGTAACCCATGGCGGCTTCGTCGGTCAGGCAGAGATGGTGAGGCGTGACCTCTGCGGTGACCCGGACCCCCTCCTCCCGCGCTCGGCGAATCAGGTCGACCGCGCCAGCGGAAGAGACGTGGGCCACATGCAGCCGCGCACCCGTCAAAGCGGCCAACCGGAGATCGCGGGCGACGTGGATATCCTCGGCGGTCGAGGGGTTTCCCGGCAGGCCGAGTCTCGTGGAAATCGGCCCCTCGTTCACCACCCCTCCTCGAACCAGGCAGAGATCCTCGGCGTGCACGATCACCGACGCATCGACCATCTTCGAATACTCGAGGACCGAGCGCATCACACCGCTGTCCATGATGGTCTTGCCGTCATCGCTAAAGGCCACGGCTCCGGCATCGCGCAGCGCCGACATCTCGGTCATCACTTCGCCCAGAAGACCGCGGGTCGCCGCCGCGATCGGGTAGATCTTTGCGGCGGCATGTTCCCTTGCCCGGGCCAGGATGTAGTCGGTGACCGAGGGGTCGTCATTCACCGGGTCGGTGTTGGCCATGCAGGCCACCGCAGAGAACCCGCCCGCCACGGCAGCCCGACTGCCCGAGGCCAGGTCCTCTTTGTACTCTTGACCCGGCTCACGCAGATGGCAGTGCATATCGATGAAGGCCGGCGCCACCCAGGTTCCACTGGCGTCGATGCGCTCGGCGCCGCGTACCTCGATCCCGGCTTCGACGGCCTCAATGCGACCATCTTCGATCAGGACATCGGCCTCGCCGTCGAAGTCGCGAGAAGGGTCCAGGACCCGCCCGCCCGAAATGATCACGCGCGACATGCTAAATCCAGGGCCCCCATTTTCTGGCGTCGTCGAGGTGCCAGACTCTTCGGGCCGTTAGCTTTCTCATGCAAATCTCCCCGCTTCGCTCTGGTGGCCGGCAATCAGGTAGAGCACGGCCATCCGCAGCGCGACCCCATTTCGCACCTGATCCAGTATCACGCTCGGGCGGTGGTCCGTGAGGTCATGGGCGAGTTCGACGCCGCGATTGACCGGCCCCGGATGCATCACGATCGCATCGTCCTTCGCATAGCGGAGTTTGGCTCGGTCGAGCCCGAAGGTGGCGGCATATTCGCGAATGCTCGGAAAGCAGGCGCCCCGGAAGCGCTCGTTCTGGATCCGCAGTGCCATCACCACATCGACCCCGTCGAGAGCCTCACGCAGGGTCGTACACGCTTTCACTCCGAGGACTTCGGGGTTCGGCGGCAACATCGTGGGGGGGCCCGCGATGCGGACTTCGGCCCCCATTTTTCGGAACCCATGGATATTCGAGCGCGCCACCCGCGAGTGCGTGATGTCGCCAATAATTGCGACGGTCAGGCCCTCGAGTTGCCCCTTCTCCTGGTACACCGTCAGCATGTCGAGGAGCGCCTGGGTCGGGTGCTCGTGCGCGCCGTCTCCGGCGTTCACCACCGGAGCCTTCAGAACGTCTGCAATGCGCTTTGGCACGCCTGCAACCGCGTGCCGAACGATCACCGCGTCCGGGTCCATGGCGTCCAGGGTCTTTGCGGTATCGAGAATGCTCTCGGCCTTCGAGAGGCTCGAGTTTTCCGGGGAGAAGTTGATCACGTCCGCGGAGAGGCGCTTGCCCGCGATTTCAAAACTCGAAAGCGTGCGGGTCGAGGGCTCGAAAAAGAGATTGATGATCGTGCGCCCGCGAAGGGTCGGGACCTTCTTGACGTCCCTTCGACCGATCTCGCACATCTTCTCCGCCGTCTCCAGGATCTTCTGGATCTCCTCGCGTTCGAGGTCTTCGATGCTGAGCAGGTCCCTTCCAATCATGTGCGCAACTCTCCGGGGCCGCCGTCGGACGCCGCCTCGCTGCTGCGTTTGATCACCGCCATCTCGAGGCGGGCTTGCGTCTCGCTGCCCGAATGCCGCAGGACGACCTTCTCTTCTGCGCTCGTGGGGATGTTCTTGCCCGCGTAGTCGATCTTGATCGGGAGTTCGCGGTGGCCCCGATCGACAAGCGCTACGACCTGCACCGCGCGCGGGCGACCAAAATCCATCAGGGCATCCATCGCCGCGCGAATGGTGCGACCGGTGCTGACCACATCCTCGACCAACACCACGACCTGCCCGTCCACCGACGACGGCATTACGGTTTCCCGCATGAGGGGGCGCTCTCCGCGCACCGCGAGATCGTCGCGGTAGAGCGTGGTGTCGAGAATGCCGAGGGGCAGCCGCGACCCCGTGATCTCCTCGAGGTCGTCGACGAGAATGCGACCGAGCGGCACACCGCCGTTGGGAATGGCGACGAGGTAGAGGCCGTCACAGCCCTGGTTGCGTTCGACGATCTCGTGGGCGATCCGCTTGAGCGAACGCCGGATGGCCTCGTCGTCGAGCACCACGCGTCCGCTGTGCGCCGCCGCGGGCGTCGGATCAATCTCGCCTGTGGGGGGCGTGTCGGGCACCTCGTCCCTTTCTCCGCCTCACGGGACGGAGTTAAAAGGTCCGGAATCGTTGGCCGGGACAATATCGTCCCAGCCCCCCCCGTCAAGGAATGGAGGCGACGTAGGGGCGATCCCAACGCTTTTCTGGGCCCCGGCCTCCCAGCTTCATTGCGGCTCCGTGCCCGCCCCCGGCGGCGCGTCGCACGCCACCCGGTCAAAGACCCGTCCCCAGCGCTTCTCCGCCGACCACCAGTTGAGGGGATTGAAGAACTGAAGGAAGTTTCCGCGCACGTCCCACGACCAGTAGATCAGGAACGCTGGGCCCTTCAGGGCATCCCGGCGCACGGTTCCCCAGTCGCGGCTGTCGCGCGAATGGCCGCGGTTGTCTCCCATGAAGAAGTAGCGGCCGGGCGGCACCACGCGCGGAGCGACATTTTCGAGCCAGCTCCCCGATGGCAGGCGCGGATCGTCAAGGGTGGCGTGGACACACTCGCCGAGCCGCTCCTGTTCAATCTCGAGTCGTCCACCGTACTCGTCCACGAAAATCTCCCCGGTGGCCTGCCGCGGCATCGCCTCGCCATTCACGTAGAGGACGCCCGCCCTCACCTCGATGCGGTCCCCCGGAAGGCCGACCAGGCGCTTGATGAAATCGTCGCGGGGAAGGTCCGGATTGCGGTCGGCGGGCACGATGGCATTGCCATCGCGCGCCACCTGGAAAACAACCACGTCCCCGCGCTCGGGGTCGCGTATCGCCGGTAGGTGCCAGTCGCTGAAGGGGATTCTGGCCCCGTAAAGGAACTTGTTGACGAAGAGATGATCTCCGATCAGGAGGGTCGGGAACATCGACCCCGATGGAATCCGATAGGGCTCGACCAACACCGCTCGGATCCCGAGCGCGATGGCGACCGCCAGGACCAGGGTTCCCACCTGCTCCCAGACGCGAGCCAGCCAACTCGGCTTTTTGAGATCGGGATCCATGTCCTCGCTCATTCGCGATCTCCAATCCGCAGCGCTGCCAGGAAGGCTTCCTGGGGAATTTCGACCGAGCCGACCTTCTTCATCCGACGTTTCCCCGCCTTCTGCTTCTCCAGAAGCTTCCGCTTCCGCGAAATATCGCCGCCATAGCACTTCGCTGTCACATTCTTGCGAAGTGCCTTGACGGTGGTGCGCGCGATCACGCGGGTTCCAATCGTCGCCTGAATCGCCACTTCGAACATCTGGCGCGGGATGAACTGTTTGAGCTTTCGGGCGAGTTCCGCCCCGTTCGAGTGCGCCTTGTCGCGGTGCACGATCAGCGAGAGGGCATCGACCTTGTCGCCGTTGACGAGGATGTCCAGCTTGACCAGATCCGCGGTTCGAAAACCCGATAGATCGTAATCCATCGACCCGTAGCCTCGGGTGGCGCTCTTTAGGCGGTCGTTGAAGTCGGTCACGATTTCCGCCAGGGGTAACTCGTACCGCACCTGCACTCGCGCGCCATGAACGGTCATGTCCTTCTGGATGCCTCTACGGTCCTGGCACAGCGACAACACCGCCCCCACGTATTCCATCGGAACGTGGATCGTGGCCAGGATCACCGGCTCCTCGATGTGATCGAGATCACCCGGATCCGGAAGGTTGGCCGGGCTCTCGATGTCAAAGGGCTCGCCATCGCGGGGAACAATCCGATAGCGCACCGTTGGCGAGGTGGCGATCAGATCGAGACCGTACTCGCGCTCGAGTCGTTCCTGGATGATCTCCCCGTGCAGGAACCCGAGAAAACCACAACGAAAACCGAAGCCGAGCGCTGTACTGGTCTCGGGCTCGAAATAAAACGAGGCGTCGTTCAGCTTCAGTTTTTCAAGGGCCATCTTGAGGTCGCCATACTCTTCGGCGTCAACCGGGTAGAGCCCGGTGAAGACCATCGGCTTCACGCGCTCAAAGCCGGGGAGCGCTTCGAGCGCGGGGTTCTTTACCCGCGTGATGGTGTCCCCGACCTCGACATCCGCCAGCGCCTTGATGCCCGTGACCACGATGCCCACCTCCCCGGCGCGCAACTCCGAAACCGCCCGGGGAAAGGGATCAATCACGCTCAGCTGCTGGATCTCACTAATATTTCCGGCCACCATGAAACGCACCGGCAGCTTTAGCGAAAGCCTCCCATCGACCACGCGGACGAGCATCACGACGCCGACATACGAATCGAACCAGGCATCGAAAACCAGCGCACGGGTCGGGCCATCGTCCTCCGGCGGCGGCGGCGGAATGCGCTGGACTACGGCCTCGAGCAGTTCCGAGATGCCCAAGCCGGTTTTCGCCGAGACCGCGAGCACGTCCGCCGCATTGAGCCCCACGACCTCCTCGATTTCCTCGGCAACGCGGTCGGGGTCCGCCGCGGGCAAGTCGACCTTGTTGACCACCGGAACGATCTCGAGCCCCGCGTCCACCGCGAGGTAGGCGTTCGCCAGGGTCTGGGCCTCGATCCCCTGGACCGCATCCACCACCAGCAGCGCCCCCTCGCAGGCCTGCAGCGCGCGCGAAACCTCGTACGAGAAATCGACGTGCCCGGGAGTATCGATCAGGTTGAGGATGTATTCGAGACCGTCGCTCGCAACGAAGGTCATGCGCGCCGTCTGGGCCTTGATCGTGATCCCACGCTCGCGCTCGAGTTCCATGTTGTCGAGGAACTGATCCTTTTTTTCTCGCCCGGAAAGCGCTCCGGTCGATTCGAGCAGCCGATCGGCCAGCGTACTCTTGCCGTGGTCGATGTGGGCGATGATGCAGAAGTTTCGGATCCTGGACTGGAAGTCGTCTCTCATGCCGGCATCCGGCTGGGGCTTGCGAGATAGACCGCGAGCGCCTGACGCCAGTCCCGGAGCGCGACACCGAGGCCTTCGGCGCGCCGGCAGTCGAGCACCGAACGCCGCGGACGCTTCGCGGGAAGATGGAGGTCCGCAGTCGCTGCGCGAACGACCGCCACCTCGGAAAACCCGGCCTGGTCGAGAACTTCCCGGGCGAAGTCGTACCAGGTGGTCGCGCCGCGATTCGACAGGTGCAGGCGGCCCCGGGCGCCCGCTTCGTGGAGCGCGAGCAAGCCCTCGCCGAGATCCCAGGCGTAGGTCGGCGACCCCACCTGATCGTCTACGACTTTCAGTGGAGTCTCGTCTCCTTCGCTGCGGCGCTTTAGCGCCTGGCCCAGGATCGCCTCCACGAAGTTTTTTCCGGGGCCAAAGAGCCAACTCGCGCGAACCACGAGAAACTCGGGGTCGATGGACTGCAACACTTCTTCGCCTGCCAGCTTCGAGCGACCATAAGCGCTCTGGGGATTGGGAAACGCCGCCTCGTCGTAGTCTCGTTCGGACTCACCGTCAAAGACGTAGTCGGTCGAAACATGGACCAGCGCGTGTCCATGCTTCGCACAACTCCGGCCCAGATTCGAGGGTCCGTCGCGGTTGACGCGCAGCGCCGCCTCCCACTCGCTCTCGCATCGATCGACCGCCGTGAAGGCCGCAGCGTTCAGGACAGTCGACTCCCGGGGGAGCAAAGCCAGTGCGGCGTCCACCGCCTTTTCATCTGCGATATCCAGATCTGCATGGGAGAAGGCCGCGGCAAGCCGGCGCCCAGGGTCGTCAGCCAGCATCCGAACCAGGCAGCAGCCAAGCTGACCTTGCGCGCCCACGACGGCAAAGGACCGGTTCACGAGCCGGCCCCGTCCGCGGCCAGCACCCAGGTCGCGATCCCCTGCTCTTCCAGCCGATTCGCTTCCCTGCGCGCAGCGTCTCGTGTGCCATAGGGGCCCACGCGGACCCGCCAACTCGATGATCCGCCGTCTTCTAGAGGCACCACGCGAGCCTCGAAGCCCAGCTTCTGCAGCGACTTCGCGCGATCTTCCGCAGCGCCCACGCTCTCGAAGGCGCCCACCTGCACCAGGTAGCCGAGGGTCCCTGCGGCCCGCCTCTGCGGCGGCGGCGCCCCGGCCTTCGCCCTCCCCGGACCCTCCGAAACCAGTTTCGCGGCGATCACCGCGCTCCCTCGCTCGCCCTGCGCCTCCGGAACCGCGTCCAGAGACCACGGGATCTCCTGGAGCTCGCCCTGGCTGTAACGGAGGACCAACCCGGGCTCGTCGGCAAAGAGTCCGAGGCCCATTCCAATCACGAAGGCCAACCCGCAGAAGGCCAGAAGCTTCACAACCGCGGCAACCCAACCGCCCCGCGCCCCGCGCGATTTCGACCGCTTCGCCATCACATCTGCTCCGGAGCGGCAAGACCCAGTACCGAGAGCCCATTCGCGAAGACCACCCGAACCGCCAGCGTGAGCCCTAGCCGTGCCGCCGTCAGTTGCGGATCGTCCGACAGGACCCGGTGCCTCGAACCATCTTGCACGTAGGGATTCCAGAGGCCCGCCACGTCGCGGAGGTAGTAAGCAACGTGATGCGGCTCGCGAGACGCCGCCGCGCCCGCGACGACTTCCGGGAATTCCGCGAGCTTTCGGATCAACTCGATCTCTTCGGGGAGATCCAGACGAGAACCGTCAAAATCCTCGCCTGTCGGCATCGGCACACCGCCCAGGACCGCCTTCCGTTCGATCCCATGGGTCCTCGCGTGCGCGTACTGCACGGTGTAGGCGGGGTTCTTTCGCCAGTTTCGATCGGTCGCGAGATCGAGATCGAAATCGAGGTGAGCGTCGGCGCGGCGCTCGATCATGAAGAAACGAAAGACGTCGGTCCCCACTTCTTCCACCAGCTCGTCGACCGTGATGAAGTTCGCGCGCCGGGTGCTCTGCTTGACCTTCTCCCCACCGCGCGTGAGGGTGACGAATTGATGGAGCACCAACTCGATCCGATCGGCATCGCAGCCGAGTGCACCCACCGCACTCTTCACGAACGGAAACTGTTCGATGTGGTCGGCGCCCATCACGTCGATGATCACGTCGAAGCCCCTCCGGATCTTCTCGCGGTGGTAGGCGATGTCCGGGAGCAGATAAGTCGGCTCTCCCGTTCGTTTGACGAGTACCCGCTCGCGGTCCAGACCGAGCGCCGTCGCGCGGAACCAGACGGCTTCATCCGCGTCGTAGACCAGACCCTTCGCCCGCAAGTCGGTCAACACCTTCTCGAGAAGCCCCTCCTCGTAGAGGGTGCGCTCGTTGTAATAGACGTCGAAGTCGATCCCGATGCGTTCGAGAGTCACTCGGATTTCGGCGAAGATCTGGCGCTCCGCGACTTCCCGGAAGCCCGCTTCGGCATCCTCGTCGAGCCACGCTTCGCCGTGCTCCGATACGATTCCGCGTGCGATTCCGACCAGATACTCTCCTCGATAACCATCCGCCGGGAACTCGACCGGCAGGCCATCCACCTGTTTCCACGAGGGGTCCTCGGGATCCACCTCCGGGGCCGGAGGCGCGGCCGCGCGCCCCAGGAGTTCGCGGTAACGAGCGCGAAGCGACTGGCCGAGCACGCGCATCTGCCGACCGGCATTGTTGAAGTAGTACTCGCGGGTGACTTCGAAGCCACTGAAATCGAGCAGCCGTGCAATGCAATCGCCCAAAACCGCCTGACGACCGTGCCCTGTGCTGAGGGGACCCGTCGGGTTTGCCGAGACGAACTCGACCTGGACCTTCTTCCCCCGGCCGGTCTGTGAGCGCCCGTAGTCGCTGCCCGCCTTCACGATCGCAAGCAGGACGTCGTGCCAGCGGGCCTCGGCGAGCCAGAAGTTGATGAAGCCGGGACCTGCGATTTCGACACGATCAAGAAGCCCCCCGGCATTCCCGAGTGCTTCGATCAAAAGCGCAGCGATCTCCCGCGGCGGGCGACCGAGGTCTTTCGCAAGCGGCATCGCGACGTTGCACGCGTAGTCGCCATGGGTCTTTTGGCGCGGCCGATCCAGGACGACCCTGGGAGCCGTCGCATCGCCACCCAAGTCCTCCAGGATCCGGGCGAGAGCGACTTCCAGCTGCGCTTCGAGGGCTTCCTTCATCGCGCGCAAGGATCGCGTTCGAAACCGATTTCGTCAAAGAAACCGAAGCCCTGCAAGGCCGCAGCCCTCGCCTCAGCGGTGCGGGAGAGCGGCTTGAAAGCGCACGAGGGTCTCGCCGGGACGGGCCAGCACCAGATCCTCGCGAATCGCCCGCTCGATCGCCCCGCCGTCGCCCTCGAGGCCGACGATCTGCTGGCGGAGTGCGTCATTCGCCCGAGTTCCGACATCGATTCGATGCTCGACTGCATTCAGTTCGCCTCGGAGTTCAAGCCAGGCCGCCACACCCGTCTCGGCGTCGGCGGCGCTGATCACCAGCGTCGCCACCAGGGCGACACGGAGCCAGATGCGCGGTGTGAGCAGCGATCGGACCACGTCTTACCTCGAACGCAGCGAAACCCTTCCCCGGCACTCGAGCGGTCCCCCCTGGCCCGCGAGCGCCCACAAGGCGGAGAGTAACCGATGTTTCAAGAAGCGTCCCGCGCGGCACCCCGCCCGACCTCAGCCAGCGTGCGGGAGGAGCCTCGCGATCCGTTCCGAATACACCGGGGCATCCCAATCGCGCGGCCCGACATAGCGCTCGATCACGTCTCCCTCGGGCCCGATCAGCAGCGACTCGGGAAAACCCATCGTCTGGTAGCGCTTCGCGATCTCAGATTCGGGATCGAGGGCGATCGGAAAGCGCAACCCGAGGCGTTCCCGGAACGCCTCCACCGCTGCGGGGTCCTCGTCCACGGAAACCGCCACCAATTCGAATCCGCGCGGCGCCAGACGGTCGTAGAGCCGTTGCATCGACGGCATCTCGTCTTCGCAGGGCTCGCACCAGGTGGCCCAGAAGTTCAGCAGCACCACCCGGCCGCGAAGTGCCTCGAGGTCGACCCAGTCGCCCGAACCTGCCGGGCCGGTACCCGCCACCAGCGGCAAAACGAACCCAGGCGCGGCATCGCCTCGCACCAGACGCTTTGGTAGATCTTCCCCGATCAGCACCAGGCCGGCAGCGACGAGCAGAACACACCCGCCGAGCACCCATGCACCCAAGCGTCCCCCGCCCGAAGCCGAAGCCTCCTCCGGAGCGCTCAGGATGCGTCCGCCGAGCCTTCCGTCCCGCTTTCAGGCCGATCGACCAGTTCGATGATCGATATCGGCGCGGCGTCCCCGACACGCGTGCGCAGTTTCATGACGCGTGTGTAGCCGCCCGGACGGTCGCGAAAGCGCTCGGCCAGCTCGCCGAAAACTTTCGCCGTGATGCCCTTCGACTGGATCGTCCGCAGGGCGGTGCGCCTGGCGTGTAGGTCGCCGCGCTTTCCGAGGGTGATCATCCGCTCGGCCACCCGTCGAAGATCTTTCGCCTTTGCATCGGTTGTCTCGATTCGCTCATATTCAAGGAGCGAAGTCACCATGTTTCGGAAGAGCGCGCGACGGTGCGACGTGCTCCTCCCCAGCTTGCGTCCAGACTTACGGTGCCGCATCGATCAGGCCTCGCGCTGCTCACGCATCGTGTCGAGATCGCTGCGAGACGGAAGGTTTTCGACGGTCTGCCCAAGGACCAGCCCCATCGAAGCAAGAATATCCTTGATTTCGTTGAGCGACTTCCGACCGAAGTTCTTGGTCTTGAGCATCTCGGACTCGGTCTTCTGGATCAACTCTCCGATGTAACGGATGTTGGCATTCTGTAAACAATTCGCGGAGCGGACCGAGAGCTCGAGTTCGTCGACGGAACGCAAGAGCGCGGGATTGAGCGGCTCGGGCTCGTCCCCGAGCGGCAGCGGCGCTTCGTCGGATTCCTCGAAATTGATGAAAATCGAGAGCTGCTCCTTCAGGATCTTCGCAGCAAAAGCAACCGCACTCGCGGGGTCGATGGCGCCGTTGGTCCAAACCTCGAGGCTGAGCCGGTCGTAATGGGTCTCGCGACCGACACGAGCGGGCGTCACCGAGTAGTTGACGCGCTGCACCGGCGAGAAGATCGAGTCGATCGGAATCGCGCCAATCGGCATGTCCTCCACCTTGTTCTGCTCGGCGGGGACGTAGCCCTTCCCGTAGCCCACCGTGGCCTCGATCTCGACCTCGCCATCGGGCTCGACCGTACAGATCTTGTGATCACCGTTGAGCACTTCGACCGTCTGATCATCGGAGATCAGATCGGATGCCAGGAGCACGCCTCCGCCCTTCTTGTGCGCGCGCAGAACCTTCTCAGGCTCCGCATGGCCCCGCAGCGACACTTCCTTGAGGCTGAGGATGATATCGCTCACATCCTCGATCACGCCCGGAACCGTGGAGAACTCGTGGAGCACCCCACCAATTCGCACGCGCGTGATCGCGGCACCCCGGAGCGACGAGAGCAGAACGCGCCGCAAGGCGTTTCCGAGTGTGACGCCAAAGCCGCGCTCGAGAGGCTCGCAGGCGAAACGCCCGTACTGGCTCGTCTCCTCCTCGAGTTCGAGGCGGCGGGGCCGGATGAATTCTCGCCAGTTCTTTGCAATTAGATCCTGCTGCATGGGATCCTCCAGATATTCGGTAATTGATGCTCGACGAAGCTCAGCGCGAATAGAGTTCCACGATGAGCTGCTCGTCGATGGGTAGAGTGATGTCTTCGCGGGCCGGGAGCTGAACCACCGTACCCGTGAAGTTGTCCTTGTCCAGTTCGATCCACTGCGGAATGCTGCGACCCTCGACGGTGTCAAGGGCGGCCGAGATCCGCTCGACCTTCTGCGATTTCTCGCGCAGGCTCACCTGCCACCCCGCGCGAACGATCATCGAAGGCGTCATGGCCTTGCGTCCGTTGACGTTGAAGTGACCGTGACGCACGAGCTGTCTGGCCTCGGAGCGCGAGGTCGCAAAGCCCATCCGGAACACGACGTTGTCGAGACGCCGCTCGAGCAGTATCAACATCTGCTCGCCGGCCCGCCCCTTCATGGCGGCGGCCTTCTTGAAGTTGCTACGGAACTGGCGCTCGAGGAGGCCGTACATCCGCTTGACCTTCTGCTTTTCCCGCAGCTGTATCCCATAATCCGAGAACCGCATGCGGCCCTGGCCATGGATCCCCGGCGGATAATTGCGTTTTTCAATTGCGCATTTTTCGCTGTAGCAGCGATCGCCCTTGAGGAAGAGCTTCGCTCCCTCGCGGCGACACAGCCGACAAACTGAACCCGTGTAACGTGCCATTCTTCTTCTCCGGCCCTATACCCGTCGCCGCTTCGGCGGCCGGCAGCCATTGTGGGGGATCGGGGTGACGTCCCGAATCAGTGTGATTCGCATGCCAGCCGCCTGGAGTGCGCGCAAGGCCGATTCTCGTCCCGCGCCAGGGCCCTTGACGTAGACGCCGAGGGTTCGCACCCCGTGCTCCATCGCCCGCTTCGCGCAATCCTCGGCCGCCATCTGGGCTGCGAAGGGGGTCGCCTTTCGGGACCCCTTGAAACCCTGCTGACCAGCACTTCCCCAGGCGAGCGTATCCCCGCCGACGTCGGTGATGGTGATCACGGTGTTGTTGAAGGTCGACTGGATGTGCGCCACGCCCGTTTGGACGTTCTTCTTGACCTTCTTTTTTCCACGTGTTTTTTTTGCTGCCATTGATCTTCCAGGTTCCAGATTGATGGGAATGAGTTCGACGAGATCTGCGGGGCCCCGGGCCGCTCGGCCCGCTGGCTCTACTTCACCGGCTTCCGCTTACCGGCGACGGTCTTCTTCGGACCCTTCCGGGTGCGTGCGTTCGTGTGGGTTCGCTGACCGCGAACAGGCAACCCCCGGCGATGCCGAAGCCCCCGGTAGCAGCCAATGTCCATGAGCATCTTGATGTTCTGCGAGACTTCCCGGCGGAGGTCGCCCTCGATCCGGTAGCCCTTCTCGATCACCTCGCGCAGCTTGATGACCTCGGACTCGCTGAGATGCTCGGTCCTCGTGTCTACATCGACATCGGCCTTTTCGCAGATCTCTTTCGAGAGCGAAAGCCCAATTCCATGGATGTAGGTGAGGGAAATGTCGATCCGCTTGTGTCGCGGGAGATCAATCCCACCAATTCGCGCCATCCTTCGAGCCTCCTAGCCCTGCCGCTGCTTGTGCTTCGGGTTTTCGCAGATCACGCGGACCACCCCGCGCCTCCGGATAATCCGGCATTTTTCGCACATCTTCCGTACCGATGATCGAACCTTCATACCAATGACCCCTGCTCGCTCAGTGCGAGCCCGCGACCCGAGTCAAAATCTCGGGGCCGTTATCCGATAGCAGAATCGTGTGCTCGAAGTGCGCAGAGAGCGACCCATCGGCGGTCACTGCGGTCCATTGGTCTTCGAGCATGCGCACTTCGAAGCCGCCGGCGTTGACCATCGGCTCGAGTGCAAACACCATCCCCTCTGCGAGTCGGGGCCCGCGTCCGGGCTTGCCATAGTTCGGGATCTGCGGCGGTTCGTGGAGGAGCCGGCCGATGCCATGCCCCACAAACTGCCGCACCACCGAAAACCCTGCTTCTTCGACCCTCGCCTGGATCGCGTTACCGATGTCGGAGAGGCGATTTCCCGAGACCATCTGCTCGATGCCCACGTACAGCGAATCGCGAGTTGCCTTCAGCAGTTCTTCGCCTTCCGGCGAGACGTCGCCGATCGGAATCGTCACCGCCGAATCCCCGTGGAACCCATCGTGGATGATGCCGAAGTCGATGCTCAGAAGATCCCCGTCGCGCAACTCGCGTGATCCAGGAATCCCGTGGACGATCTCCTCGTTCACCGAGATGCAGACTGCGGCGGGGTACGGCGGCAGCCCGCCCGGACCATAACCGAGGAACGACGAGGTCAAACCGCGGGCGTCGATTTCACGGCGGGCGATCTGGTCAATTTCGGCAGTCTGCGTGCCGGGGCGGGCGGCCTCGCGCAGCAATAGGAGAATTTCGCCCACGTGGCGTCCGGCCTCACGCATTCCGTTGATCTCGCGCCGCGTCTTCACGGGGATATGGGTGCCGAGGCTCATGGTGATCCCAGCCTCGCTTCGATGGCGGCCGCGACTTCGGTGATCTCGCCCACCCCGGACACCTCGACCAACAGACCCTGGCTTCGGTAATGCTCGAGCAGCGGCGCCGTCTGCTCCTCGTAAACGTCCATTCGCCGTCGAACCGAATCCGCGTTGTCGTCGGCTCGTCCCTCGATTTCGGCTCGCCTTTGCAATCGCTCCACCACGGCATCGACATCCACCGTGAGGGCGAGACAGGCGTCGAGCTTCACATTGAGACGCGACAGAATGCCGTCGAGGGAGTGGGCCTGGGGCGCAGTCCGCGGAAAACCGTCCAGGACAAACCCGCTGGCCGTATCCGCCTGCGCCAGGCGCTCTTCCGCAATGGCGGTCACGATTTCGTCGCTGACCAGGGCACCGGATTCCATCACGGCCTTTGCGCGCTTCCCGACTTCGGTCTCCGCGGCCACCGCGGCGCGCAGCATGTCGCCGGTCGAGATGTGCGGCACCCCAAGGCGCGCCACGAGCTTTTCCGCCTGGGTACCTTTGCCAGCGCCGGGCGCCCCGAGCATCAGGATTCTCGTGGCGGTCATCGCCCGAGCCTCCCGCGGACGCGGCCGCCCTGCACGAAGCCCTCGTACTGACGCGAGACCAGGTGTGCTTCGACCTGTCCCATGGTGTCGAGCCCCACGCCTACCACGATCAGCAGCGCCGTCCCCCCGAATGCGATCGGGATGCTCATGTAGTCCGCGACGATGACCGGCAGCACGCAGACTGTGGCCACGTAGATTGCACCGACAAACGTGATCCGACTCAGGATGCGGTCGATGTACTCGGCGGTCTTCTTCCCAGGGCGAATGCCGGGGATGTAGCCACCGAATCGTTTGATGTTCTCGGAGACGTCGGTGGGATTGATCACGATGGCGGTGTAGAAGAAGCAAAAGAAGATGATCAAGGCGACGTATACGAAGTTGTACGTCATGCTTCCGGGGTTCAGGAAGTTGTCGATGAAGGACTGGACTTCCGGAGAATCGCTGAACTGGCGGACCGTCAGCGGGAACATGAGCAATGACGACGCGAAGATCGGCGGGATCACGCCTGCCGTGTTCACGCGAAGCGGAAAATAGCTCATGCCACCCTGGGTGACCTTCTTGCCTACGACGCGGCGGGCGTGTTGGATGGGAATTCGCCGCTGTGCTCGCTCGACGGCCACCACACCTGCGATGATCGCGACGGCACCGACCAGAAAGAGAATCACCTGGAGCGGCGATAGTTGGTCTGTGCGGATCAGATCTGCGAGGCGAGAGATTCCCGAAGGCAGTCCGACGATGATTCCGGAGAAAATGATCAGGGAGATTCCATTCCCGATCCCGCGCTCGGTCACCTGCTCGCCGAGCCACATGATGAACGCCGTCCCTGAAGTGAGGGTGATCATCGTGACCAGCCGAAACGAGAGGCCGGGGTTCGTGACTGCATTCTGGCCGAACTGGCCGCTCTCGAGAGCAAGGGCGATGAGGAAGCTCTGGAAGAGCGCGAGCCCGATGGTCGCGTAGCGCGACCACTGGTTGATCTTCTTCTGACCCTGCTCCCCTTCCTTCTTCAACTGCTCGAGCTTTGGGATCACGACGGTCAGAAGCTGGAAGATGATAGTGGCACTGATGTAGGGCATGATGCCCAGCGAGAAAATTGAAAGCTGCTCGAGCGCACCGCCCGAAAAGAGATTGAAGAGGCCGAACACGGTCCCGGCCATCTGATCGAAGAAGTCCTGGATCACCCGCGAGTTCACGCCCGGCGTCACGATCGAACACCCGATTCGGTACACGATCAGCATGCCGAAGGTGAAGAAGATTCGCTGACGCAACTCCGCGATGCGTCCGATGTTCTGGAAGCCGGATGTCAAGTGATCAGCTCCACGGAACCGCCCGCGGCTTCGATCTTCGAGCGCGCCGAGGCGGATATTCGGTGGATCTTCAGGCGGAGGCCGCTGGGCGCGTCGCCCTCGCCGAGCACCTTCAGGATGCGGTCGGTTTTCCGGACGAGGCCCTTGGCCAACAGCACCGTGGGATCGACCTCGGCACCCTCCCCGAAGGAGGCGAGATCCGAAATATTCACGATCGCCACGTGCTTGCGATGGATCGCGCGGAAACCGCGCTTCGGCAGACGCTGGGTGAGCGGCATCTGACCGCCCTCGAAGCGAAGCCGCGTGGGCCGCCCCGCGGAGCGCGTTCCCTGTCCCTTGACGCCGCGGCCGCAGGAGCGACCGATGCCCGAGCCGGGGCCTCGGCCGACGCGCTTGGTGCGGTGCCTGGCGCCATGGCGTGTCTTGAGTCGATCGAGCACAGCCTAGTCCTCCACCACTTCTACGAGGTGCCTCACCTTGTCGATCATTCCGCGCACCGAGGGCGTGTTCTCGAGATCGGAGACCGAACGAATTCCCCGCAGACCGAGGCCACGAAGCGTTGCTCGCTGGCGCTCGGTGTATCCGATGGCGCTCTTGGTCTGACGGATTACGACGCGTGTCTCGGCCATCAGCTCGCTCGCCTTCCGAGTTCCGCCAGGCGCTGTTCGGGATCGCGCAGGGCCTGGAGCCCGGCAACCACCGCATTGACGACGTTGTGCGGGTTGTTCGTGCCGAGGGTCTTCGTCAAAATGTCGCGAACGCCGGCCGACTCGACGACGGCTCGAACCGGTCCGCCAGCGATTACGCCGGTGCCCGACGAGGCGGGCTTCAAGAGCACTCGCCCCGCTCCAAAGACGCCGAGTATTTCGTGAGGCAGCGTGCCCCCGATGAGCGGCACTTCGAAGAGGTTCTTTCTCGCCTTCTCGACGCCCTTGCGGATCGCCTCGGGTACTTCCCCGGCCTTGCCGAGGCCGACGCCGACGACCCCATCGCCGTTTCCGACTACGACCAACGCACTGAAGGAAAAGCGGCGACCGCCCTTCACGACCTTCGCCACTCGATTGATATGGATCACCCGGTCGGCCAACTCGAAGTCGTTGGGGTTGAGACGCGGCATGCGATTCAGTCCTGCCATTTCAGAATTCCAATCCCGCTTCGCGAGCGGCGTCAGCCAGGGCCTTCACGCGCCCGTGAAAAAGAAAACCGTTTCGGTTGAAGACGACGCGATTGATATTTCGTTCGCGCGCCGCCGCGGCGACGGCCGTACCCACACGCTTTGCAGCTTCGACGGTCCCGGTCGAGGCGCCATCGGCCACGACCGCCTTCGAACGGCTCGACACCGTTGTGAGGGTGCGGCCGGTTTCCGGGTCAATCAGCTGGGCGTAGATGTGCTTCGAGGATCGAAAGACCGTGAGCCACGTTCGATTCGACCGGCCCAGACCCTTGCGGACACGCGTGCGGCGGGCCTGGTACTTCCGGATTTTTGCGGTAGGGCTCTTGGTCTTCATGCTCAGGCTACTGCTCCCGTCTTGCCGACCTTCCGTCTTACGTGCTCACCCTTGTAACGGATCCCCTTGCCCTTGTAGGGCTCCGGGGGGCGGAGAGAGCGGATATCCGCGGCAAACTGCCCGACGGCCTGCTTTTCGGCTCCCTCGATTCGAACCTTCGTATTCTCTTCGACCTTCACGTGGATGCCCTCGGGGACCAGCAGGTTCACCGGATGCGAGAACCCCAGGCTCAAGTTCAGGATCTTTCCCTTCACTTCAGCGCGGTAGCCCACACCTTGAATCTCGAGTTCTTTCGAGAAACCCTCGGTCACTCCGATCACCATGTTGGCTGTGAGCGCACGAGCCAATCCGTGCAGAGATTTCGATTCGATCTCATCGTCGGCACGGGAGAGGCGCGCTTCGTTTCCGTTGACCTCGAGAGTGATGCGCTCGGGGATCCGGACCGAAAGAGTCCCCTTCGGACCCTTCACCCTGATCTCCTCACCGATCCTCTCGACGCTTACGCCGTCGGGAATACTGATTGCCATTTTTCCGATTCGTGACATCGCCTACCAGACCTCGCAGAGAACCTCGCCGCCAAGATTCGCGGCGCGGGCATCTCGATCACACATCACGCCCTTTGACGTCGAAACCACCATCATTCCCATTCCACTTCGCACGCGGGGTATTTCCCCACTGCCCTTGTAGACCCGGCAACCCGGTCGACTCACGCGACGTATCCCGTCGATCATGAACTCTCCCGAATCGCGGTACCGGAGGTCGATCACGAGCGTGGGTTTTCCGTCGGCTTCCTCGGTGTGCGATCCGGCAACAAAACCCTCCACCACAAGCACTCCAGCGACAGCCGCCTTCAACTTCGAAGCGGAACAGCGCACCGCAGGGTGTCCCACACGCCCCGCGTTGCGGATTCTCGTCAACATGTCACCAATCGGGTCGGTCATCATGACGTTTCTACCTTCACTTCCGGAACGGCATGCCGATGTGGGTGAGCAGCGCTCGTCCCTCGGCATCGGTTGCCGCCGTCGTCACTACCGTGACGTTCATGCCGTTCACCCGCTCGACATTGTCGTAGGCGATCTCGGGAAAAATGATCTGCTCGCGAATTCCGAGGGTGTAATTGCCGCGACCATCGAAGGACTTTGGCGAAACACCCTTGAAGTCACGCACCCGGGGCAGCGCCACAGAGAGCAACCGATCGAGAAATTCCCAGGCCCGAGTTCCGCGCATCGTGACGGTCGTTCCGATCGCTTGCCCCTCGCGTAGCCGAAAATTGGAAATGCTGTTCTTCGCGCGGCGAATACTGGCTTTCTGGCCCGTGATCAAGGTCAGTTCCTGCACCGCGGCGTCGAGAAGCTTCGAGTTCTGCGTCGCCTCGCCGAGCCCGATGTTGACGACAACCTTCGTCACCCTCGGTACCTGGTTCACGTTCGAGTAGGAGAACTCCTCCATCAGCTTCGGAATCGCTTCGTCCTGATAACGCTGTCGGAGACGCGGGATCACCTAGAGCACCTCCGGAGCGAGCGAAACGATCTTCATAAAACCGCGTCCGCGAAGCTCGCGGGCCACCGGGCCAAAGATCCGGGTTCCCACCGGCTCCTTCTGGGCGTCGATCAGCACCGCCGCGTTCTCATCGAAGCGGATATGCGAGCCATCCGGCCGGCCGACGTTCTTCTTGGTCCGGACCACGACAGCGCGCCGCACCTCGCCGCGCTTCACGCGGGAGTTTGGAGTCGCCTCCTTCACGCTCACCACGATGATGTCGCCGACCGATGCGTACTTCCGCCGCGTGCCCCCGAGGACGCGAATGCACGCGACCTTCCGGGCCCCGGAGTTGTCTGCAACAAGGAGTTTTGATTCTACCTGGATCATGAGATCTCGATTAGACGGCCGTGGCCTTCACCACGGTCTCCTTTACCTTCCACCGCTTGCGCTTCGAGAGGGGCCGGTGTTCGACAATTCGAACCCTGTCCCCGACTCGGCAGCCGTTTTCTTCATCGTGCGCCAGGAAACGAGAGTACCTGCGTACGTATTTCTCGTAGCGGGTGTCCTTGACGAGCCGTTCGACACGCACCACGACGGTCTTGTCCATTTTGTCGCTGACCACCATACCGGTCAGCACACGTCGCCTACCTCGGTCGTTCACTATTTCGCCTCACGCTGATCCCGAAGAATCGTCTCGATCCGAGCCCCTTCGCGCTTGAGTCCACCCAGCGTCGCGGTGTTCTCGAGCTGGCCCGTAGCATGCTTTACGCGGGCCTCGAAGAGCTTGGCGCGGTTTTCTCGCGCCTTCTGTGACAATTCTTCGGTGGTCAATGCACGCAATTCCGAAGCCTTCATTACAAGTCCTCTCGCGCCACGAAACGAGTCGCGATCGGCAATTTGTGCGCGGCGAGGCGAAGCGCCTGGCGCGCCACCTCGATGTCCACACCTTCCATCTCGTAGAGCATTCGCCCCCGCTTCACCGGGGCGACCCAGAATTCGGGCGCCCCCTTGCCCTTGCCCATCCGCGTTTCAGCGGGCTTTTTCGACATCGGTTTGTCCGGGAAGAGCCGGATCCAGATCTTGCCACCGCGCTTGACGTGGCGGGTCATCGCTACGCGAGCGGCCTCGATCTGGCGCGCGGTGATGAAACCGCTGGTGAGCGCCTGCAGCCCGAATTCGCCGAACGAAAGCTTGCTACCGCGATGCGCCTTGCCACGCAGTCGGCCCTTTTGAATCTTGCGGTGCTTGACCTTCTTGGGTTGCAGCATTGCCTACCTCGCCGGCTCTGCCGAAGTTCGGTCGGAAAGCGGCCCCCTGCGGAGCTCCTTGTCGCCGACGTCGGTCTTGAAGATCCAGCACTTGACCCCAATGATTCCGTAGGTCGTTTTCGCCTCGGCGAAGCCGTAGTCGATGTCCGCGCGAATCGTATGCAGCGGGACACGTCCGTCGCGGTACCACTCTCGGCGCCCCATCTCGGCACCCCCAAGGCGCCCGGAGCATTGGATACGGACCCCGCCCGCGCCAAATTTCATCGTCGAGATCATCGCCTTCTTCATCGCCCGCCGAAAAGCGACTCTTCGCTCGAGCTGCAGCGCGATGTTCTCCGCCACCAACTGGGCATCGAGCTCGGCCTTGCGAATTTCCTTGATGTTGATGAAGACGTCGCGCGGCGTGAATCGCTTCAACTCCGCCCGGAGAGTGTCGACTTCGGCGCCGCGCTTGCCGATCAGGATCCCGGGCCGCGCGGTATGGACATTGATTACGATCTTGTCGCCGGTGCGCTCGATCACGACTTTCGAGATGCCCGCGTGGTAGAGCTTCTTCTTGATGAACGCACGAATCTGGACGTCTTCGTGGAGCTGCTCGCCATAGTGCTTGTCAGCGAACCAGTTCGACTGCCAGCCGTAGAGCGTTCCCACCCGGAACCCGTAGGGATGAACTTTTTGACCCACTTCCGCTCCTCTACTTCTCGGCCAGCACGATGGTGATGTGACTGGATCGCTTCTGGATCCAGCTCGCGCGCCCCTGCGCCCGCGCTCGAATGCGCCACATACCGGCGCCCTCGTCCACGGCAATTGTCTGCACGACCAGGTTGTCGAGGTCGATCCCCGCGCTCTGGGTGTTGTTTTTGTCTTCGGCATTCGCCACGGCGGAGCGCAACAGCTTTGCGATCGGCTTCGCGACCCGCTTCGTCGATTGATCGAGGAGCTCGAGAGCGTCCTCCACGCCACGACCGCGAATCTGGTTCGCGACCAGGCGTGCCTTCTGTGCGCTTACCCGGTAGCCCCGGAGCGATGCTCGAATGTCCATTTCAGCGCTTTACCCGGCGGTCCGAGGCGTGTCCCGTGAACTTCCGCGTCGGCGCGAACTCTCCGAGGCGGTGCCCCACCATATTTTCGGTGATGAAGACGGGCATGAACAGCTTCCCGTTGTGCACGTGGAAGGTCATCCCCACGAATTCGGGTGTGATCATCGACCGTCTCGACCAGGTGCGGATGACCTGCTTCGAGCCCGTGGCCATCATTTTGTCGACCTTTCGCTGCAGACTCGGGTCTACGAAGGGTCCCTTCTTCAGTGAGCGTGCCACTACTTCTTCCCTCGGCGCTTCACGATGTACTTGTTCGAGCGCGACTTCTTGCGGGTCTTGGCGCCCTTGGTGGGCTTGCCCCAGGGCGTACAGGGGTGTCGGCCACCCGAGGACCGGCCTTCACCGCCCCCCATGGGATGGTCGACCGGGTTCATGGCGACACCGCGGACCGTGGGGCGTTTCCCCTTCCAGCGGTTTCGGCCTGCCTTTCCGATGGTCTGGTTCTCATGCTCGAGATTCCCGACCTGCCCGATGGTGGCGCGACAGCGCACGTGAATCATTCGCATTTCCCCGCTCGGCAGTCGCAGGGTCGCGTACTGGCCTTCGCGCGCCATCAACTGCGCTCCCGTCCCGGCCGATCGGACGAGTTGGGCGCCTTTTTCCGGCTTCAATTCGATCGCGTGCACGACCGAGCCCAGCGGGATTCGCCCAATCGGCATCGCGTGCCCCGTGCGCACTTCAGCGGTCTCTCCCGAGTGCACGATATCCCCCACCGAGAGGCCGTTCGGGCAAAGGATGTAACGCTTTTCGCCATCGGCATAATGCAGGAGCGCAATGTTGGCCGAGCGATTCGGGTCGTACTCGATCGCCGCTACGCGACCGGCGATCCCGTCCTTGTTGCGCTTGAAATCGATCTTCCGATAGCGCCGACGGTGCCCGCCGCCACGGTGCCAACTGGTGATTCGACCGTAGACGTTTCGACCGCCCGTCTTCTTGACGAGGCCCTCGACCAGCGAGCGCTCGGGTGCGCCGCGGGTGATTTCGGAAAAATCCGAGACGCTCATGTCGCGGCGTCCCGGGGATGTCGGCTTGTAGGATTTGGTAGCCATGGGGCCCTCAAACTCCCTCGAAGAATTCGATCGACTGGCCTTCTGCCACCTGGACGATCGCCTTCTTCCATTCGCTGCGCGTTCCGAGGTGCTTCCCGACCCGGCGCTTCTTTCGGTGCTGCATCATCGTGCGGACTTCGAGGACGTTGACCGCGAAGAGGCTTTCGACGGCGCGGCGTATGTCGTGCTTGTTCGCCCGGGGGTCGACCGCGAAGGTGAAGACATTTCCCTCTTCGCGGTTGATTGTGCTTTTCTCGGTCATGAGCGGTCGCCGGATCACGTCGTGGGGGTTCACGATGCCTCCCCCTTTTCTCCAAGCCTTGCACCGACCGCATCGATCGCCTCGCGCGTGACGACGAGCTTTGCGTGGCGCAGTACGTCGTGGACATTCAGCCCTGCAACGCGGATCACATTGGCACGCGGTAGATTTCGCACGGCCCGCTCGAAGAGCGAAGAAGCCTCGTGAATCACGAAGAGAACAGAGCTGCCCCCGAGAGCCAACCCCTCGATCAGCGCCTTCGCCTCGCGCGTACGGCCTTCCGCTACCTCGAGGGCGTCGACGACGACCAGGTTCCCTTCGGCCAGTTGATACGAGAGCGCGCTGCGCAGAGCCGCTCGGCGAACCTTCTTCGGACTCTTGATCACGTAGTCCCGCGGAACCGGACCGAAAACCGAACCGCCGCCCGCAAATTGCGGCGCTCGGATCGTACCCTGACGCGCCCGGCCGGTGCCCTTCTGGCGATAGGGCTTCGCACCGCCGCCGGAAACCAGCGAGCGATTCTTCGAGGAGTGGGTTCCCCGATGCCGCAGCGAAAGCTGGCGGCGCACCTCGGCCTGGAACAGGTCCGGTCGGATTTTCGCCTCGAAAACGACCGGATCCAGATCGACGGACCCGGCCTTCTCATTCGCGCTGTTCACGATATTGACGCTTGCCATGCCTTCTCTCGCCTTCGAAGCCCAGGGGCTCTAAAGCTTGATCTCCACGTCAACGCCCGCAGCGAGTTCGAGCTTCATCAGCGCGTCGACGGTCTGCGCGGTCGGGTCGAGAATGTCGATCAGCCGCTTGTGGGTTCGGATTTCGAATTGTTCTCGAGACTTCTTGTCGATGTGGGGACCGCGCAAGACGGTGTACTTGTTGATGTTCGTGGGAAGCGGAATCGGTCCCGCCACCCGAGCGCCGGTCCGAATCGCCGTATCGATGATCTCCCCAGCACTCTGGTCGAGGAGCTTGTAGTCGTACGCCTTCATCCGAATCCGGATTCGTTGTGATGCTGCTTCTGCCATGGGCTACTCGATCACCTCTGCGACAACGCCGGCACCGACCGTGCGCCCGCCCTCGCGAATCGCGAAGCGGAGTTCCTTGTCCATTGCGATGGGCGTAATCAGCTCCACCGTCATCTCGACGTTGTCTCCGGGCATC
>Ga0066376_10000377_pt1 | contig 40837 bp, 33 predicted proteins | sample Knorr_S15_td_Bot_FD_77009 | JGI IMG/M metagenome (GOLD analysis project Ga0066376, IMG submission 77009) | Marine microbial communities from Southern Atlantic Ocean transect - Knorr_S15_td_Bottom_ad_5009_LV_A | ecosystem: Environmental > Aquatic > Marine > Oceanic | place: Southern Atlantic... | reverse complement strand
TTTCTGCACCAATTTGGTGCAATCGAGATTAAGAGAGGCGAAAGTGACATCAAAGCAATTCGGCTCGCAGTGAATGAATTGAGTGCTGGAAGGTGTGTGCTGATGTTTCCAGAAGGGTCGCGTTCACCGGATGGCAACATGCATGAGTTTAAAAGGGGATTCTGGTTGTTGCTTAGAAAGAGCAAGGCAATTGTTTTGCCAATAGGAATCGAAGGTGCATACGATGCTTGGAAAATAGGATCCAAACCAAAATTGCGTGGGTATATTGAAGCCATCGCAGGACCACCAATTGAAGCATCTGACTTGTTGGCTATGGGCGAGGAAAAAGGAACAGCGTTTGTTCGATCAACAATTGAAAAACTCTGTACACAATGTCAATTGAACATTGATCAGCGATCAAAATAACACTGAAACTGCACTCGTTAGCATTTTAATCGCAGCAAGCACAACAAGAACAGCAAATGCAATTCGGATTTGTTTTACAGGGAGGGCGTTTGTCAGTTTTGCACCAATCCATCCACCAATCAGAGCGCCTGGTATAAGCCAAGCCGATTTGATCACCGCATCCATAGCGTGAAGTCCGTTCGACTCACCAGATTCATTCACTGAATTGACAAGGGATACGTCCTTTACTGCTGCGCCAATAACAGCAGTGACAAACATAATTGCTGAAGAAGTGCCAATTGCCTTCTTCATGGGAATTTTGCACAGCGTATTTAATAGTGGGACTTGGATAAGTCCGCCGCCGATGCCGAGGAAACCCGCGGTTAAACCAGTCACACCGCCTGTCACCCCACACCGAGTGATGGTCTCCTTCGACTCACCACCATTGTGAGAGGTATTGCCGACAAGACATGCGATTTGATCCCAGAGCACCCAAATTAAGAAACACCCAAATGACATCTCCAACCATGCAGCATCAATGGAGTTGCTCAACCACGCGGCAATACAGATACAGACAATTGACAACGGGAGCACACGGCGTACTGCTGTCCATGAAACATTTTGATTTCGATGATGCTTTGTTGCAGCACTGACTGCAACTGCTGGATTCACCGTCATTGCAACTGCTTGGGCAAGATGAAACGGCCAGCCTAGGATTATCGACAGCGCGGGGATCATAACGACCGACCCACCGATGCCCAACAAACCACCAAGTGTTCCTGCAATGACGCCAAGTCCAAATAGAAAGAGGATTTCCATTCTTCGTATCGTAGCGGGTACCGCAACGGGGACATTCTCTAGTTGACCGAAATGGAGTTGTTCGGTTTCAAGATCACTATGATGCGAGCATGGAGTTTTGGCATGTAGTCGGTGATATTACGATCTTGCTTGGAGTCGCTGTATTGTTGGGGATCATTGCCGAGAGATTCGGTTTTAGCGGAGTCGTGGGGTATTTGCTCGCCGGCACCTTGCTTGGACCCGGTTTGCTGGATTGGGTGACTTCAGATGAAGAGACCATTCGTGTTATTGCAGAAATTGGAGTGGCACTCCTTCTCTTTACTATTGGTCTCGAGATCAATGGTCAGAGATTGAAAGAACTCATAGGCAGGGGGATGGCTCTCGGTATTTTTCAAATACTCGTTACTGGAACGCTTGGGTATGCAATAGCAAATTTGTTTGGCGCATCTCCGAAAGCATCAATTGTTGTTGGTGGGATGGCGGCCCTAAGTTCAACTGCTGTTGTGATTCGAGTATTACAAGATCGGAGTGAATTGGATGCAGTCCATGGGAGATTGACACTGAGTGTGCTTCTTGTCCAAGATCTAGCGATCGTGCCGATCATGTTGTTGATTGGTTTGTTGGCAGAGAGCCCAGAACATATCGCAGTACCACCATCGAGCGAAATTGGAGCAAAGTTTGTTGTTGTGGTCATTACCACCTACCTCATCGGTATATTGGTGCTACCCCGCACCTTCGGTGCTGCAATTATTCGCCGCAGTGGTGAGTTCCCAGCAATTATTGGTCTTGTAACTTGCTTTGCAGCAATGTGGTTGGCACATCAACTCAAGTTGTCACCAGCACTAGGTGCATTTATTGCAGGTTTGATTCTGGCCGGCTCACCATTTTCGGCGCAGGTCCGAGGTGACATGGCGCCACTTCGTCACATATTTCTTACCCTGTTTTTTGCAGCAACTGGAATGATGGCAGATTTGCCGTGGCTTGCGACACAACAACACTTCATTTTGGTTGTTGTCGTTGCTATTGCCATCGTCGTTGGCAAGAGTGGGATCATTTGGGTTGTAGGGATGATGTGTAGCCAGTCAAGGAGAATTTCGATTGCTACAGGGTTGTGCCTCGCACAAATAGGTGAGTTTAGTTTTGTTATTGGCGCAGCAGGATTGAATTTTGGATTGATCGAAGATGACCAATTTCAACTGATGATGAGTTCATCGCTCCTCACGCTGCTTGTAGCACCAATGCTCATTGGAAAAGCACGAAGGATCTCCAAAAGTATCGATTCGGTTCTCGGGAAAAATCAACCAGTGGAATCGAATGATGAGATCGCTTCCCTCCGCAATCATGTTGTCGTTCTTGGGTATGGGGTTGCCGGTCAGAAAGTTGTAACGGGATTACTCGAAACAGGGAATCAAGTCCTAGTTATCGATATCGGTCCAGTTGGAGTCCATCAAGCCCAGGAAGATGGAGCAGTCGTGATCTTGGGAAATGCACAACGTCGAGACACATTGGAGCATGCAGGACTAGAACATGCCAAGTTGCTCGTCTCGACGATTCCAGACCATCGAGCATCATCAGAATCGATTGAACTCATTCGAACACTTGCATCTTCGTTGCCGATCATCGCTCGTTCAAGATACTCTAGACATGCGACTACGTTATCACTGGCAGGTGCGGATATAGTGGTTGATGAGGAAGAGTGCGTGGGGCAATCGTTAGAAATGCAGGCCCTTCAGCAACTCGGGCAGTGAGTTATAGCCCTGGGGCGAACCCACGTCGCATCGTGTTTTCACAAATTGCTCTGGGTTCCACGAATTGCAATAAGTAATCTCGCCCGCCTGCTTTTGACCCAACACCCGACATGCCAAATCCACCAAATGGTTGCCTTCCAACGAGTGCGCCGGTGCTACCTCTATTGAGATATAGATTTCCAACCCTAAACTCGCGTCGAGCCTTCTCTAGATTGGATGGTTTACGGCTGTAGACAGCACCAGTCAACTTGTATGCAGTTGAATTGGCAACGTCCAATGCTTCATCGAAGTCTTCGACCCGAATTACTGCAAGGACGGGACCAAATATTTCTTCTTGTGCGATCCGATCGTGGGATGAAATGTCAGAGAAAATATGAGGGGCGATATACGTTCGACCAGTTTTTTCTTCAAGACCATCTGGAACTGGTTCTGCAAGCACTAGCGTGCCTTCTTTTTTACCGATCTCGATATATTCTTGAATCTCCTCAGCAGCTCGTGCATCGATGACAGGTCCAACATCTGTGCTCGGTTCCATCACATCACCAATGACAAGGGTTCTTGAGGATTCAACAAGTCGTTCTAAGAATTGGTCGTGTGCCGAATCCACAACAATCACTCGGCTGCATGCGGAACATTTTTGTCCTTGATATCCGAAGGCGCTTTGTCGTACACCAAGAACAGCCTCATCGAGATCTGCTGAAGCATCAACGATGATCGCATTCTTGCCACCCATTTCGCAAACAATCTTTTTCACGAATGGTTGTTCTTCTGGAATATTTCCGGCAGCTTCAAGAATGTTCAATCCAACAGCTTTTGATCCAGTGAATGCGATGATCGCGACTCTCGGGTCTCGAACCAGCGCTGAACCAACAATGGAACCAGGTCCAGCTGCAAACTGAAGGACATCTTTGGGTGCTCCTGCCTCCCACAACATTTCACAAATGAGTCTTCCGATACCAACAGTTTGCCCCGCAGGTTTTACCAGAACAGTATTTCCTGTCACAAGCGCTGCTACGGTCATTCCACAACAGATTGCCATTGGGAAATTCCAAGGACTTATAACAGCGGTTACTCCGCGAGGTTGATAAAACTGTTGGTCGAGTTCGCCGATGAATGATCCAAGGCGTTCGTATTCGAACAATCCAGGTGCCATTCGAGCGTAATACTCACAAAAGTCGATTGATTCACAAACGTCACCATCTGCTTCTCTCCATGTTTTTCCAGACTCTCTCATGACAACACCAGCCAGTTCATCTCGTCTTTGACGCATCAGCGATGCAGTTTTCACAAGTACGTTGGATCTGGTTATTGGATTTTCATCTCTCCACGAAGGGAATGCTGCGTGTGCAACATCGACAACTGCGGTGGCTTCTTCTGGGGTCGTAATCAATTCAACAGACGGTACAACCGATGCTGCAATGGAATCCGCAAATGCTTTGCGTTGCTTTTCATCTGAAAAGTCTCGATAGGGTTCAGTAAAAAATGGCCGGTCGTCTCCAACGCCCATAACAGCAGGAGAAAGTAAGTGACGCTCAGGCGCGTCTTCAATTCGTTGGATTCCAGGATCATCTTTGATGTTTCCGGTGTGTGGTGATGCGAGCAGGGTTGCAGAATCGGCTTCATCAGCAAAACTGCTGCGTAGCCATGACTCATTCGATGTGTTCTCAAGCAATCTGCGAACTAGGTATGCCATACCGGGAATCATTTCACCAACAGGGATATATTCTCGAAGTCGCAACCCCTCTTCCAATACACCCGCTTTGAGTTGATCCGCCATACCCCGAAGCATTTGTATTTCCAAAGCAGCAATTGGTAAATCGCGTTTTTCTAAAAGCGTGAGTGCTGTTGCAATTGAACGAATGTTGTGTGAACCCAGCGCGAGCTTCACACCGCCTTGCCCAACTTCAGTTGGGGTTGCATCGATGAATTGTGAGACCATTCGTTCAAAACAAGCGTCCGTATCTTCTTTTTGACTCCAAACAGGAATGGGCCACCCCATTTCTTCAGCGTGGATGGTTTCATAATCCCAGTAAGCACCTTTGACTAGTCTGACGGTGACACTTCTTCCAGATCGTTGTGACCAATCAATAATACGCTTTGCATCATCATCACCACTTCGCAAATATGATTGCATTGCAAGTCCCGCTGGGAACTCAATCTCTTCGCAGCATCGCATGAATAAATCGAGCGTCAAATTCTTGTACTCAAACTGTTCCATGTCGAAGTTAATGAATGTGCCAGTTCTTTCGGCCTCTTGAAGGATCGGTTGAAGTGCTTCAAAGAGTCCGTCAAGTGAAATTTCGTGTGCGATAGGATCGGTATTCGCGAACAGTGAACTAATCTTGATTGATATGTTTGTTCGTGGGATTGGGCCAAGATGATCATTTTCAAGAATTGAATTCGGTTCCCAAGAGGAAACTGCTTTGGGTAGGTTGATTAGAAGATCCAAGTATCGTTGTCGATACTCGGCAGCTTCGGAATCACTCACACAGGCTTCACCAAGCAAGTCAACCGAGAACGCAACACCCTCATTCCAAATTGATTCAAGTTCAGGAAGGGCTGACAATGCGTCTGTTCCCGCGATGAACCGCTTCGCCATCTTTGTAATCTGGCTCGTTACTGTTTTTGTCATTGTGCCTTGAGCAATTCCACCCGCTTTAAGTCCAAGACCAAGCCCAGAAGGGAGTGTTACTTCGGGCTGTGTGAGGTAATCAATAAGATGCTCGTGTACTTGCTCAGGCGTAACAAGGGTTGGAAACGTATCGACAAAACGAAACAGTTGAATTTTGAAACCTTCATCTTGCATCGCCCAATCCATCAACTTATCACTCCAGAACGCGCTTGATAGCCAGCCTTGTTTTTTGGCGCGTGAAAGATCAAGTAGGCGTTCTCCAATTACAAAAATCTGCTGCTCAGTGGCGGAGTCGAAAATCGACTTTCCAGCTGCCGGTGCAGTCATTGTCGTGGTTGAGTTTTTGCGTTTGAAGAATGCCATAATCTCGCATTCTAGCCAACAGGATGTGGTTTGGTTAGGTCTTTGTAGCCTTCAAGAATCGATCATCCCCAAATTGATCCTTGAGGATCGATTCATCCTTCAACGAGGAAGAAGATTGGGCGAGTTTGAGGACTTCTTCGTTGATGCTTGTTGCAATCTCCATGATAAGCATTCCGCCAGGCACCAAGCAATCTGGAGCAGTTTCAATCAATGGTCGTATGATCTTCAAGCCATCTTGGCCCCCCGATAGTGCGATTGTTGGCTCCCAATCACGCACATTTGGATCTAGCGTGTTGAGCTCATGGTCTGGGATATACGGCGGGTTGCTACAAATGACATCGAATGGCGCAAGAGGTTTGAGGGGATCTATACAATCGCCTTGGATGAAAGTGATTTGATCAGCGACACCATGTAATGTTGCATTTTCTAGAGCGAGTGCTAATGCATCTTCTGAAATATCCGTTGCGGTAATTTCACTATTCGGAAGTGTGGTTGCAAGGGTAATCGCAATGCACCCCCCTCCAGTCCCAATATCAGCAATTCTTATGGTGGTCTCGGACCTTTGTACTGTTTTACTGTGACGCACCGCTTGTTCGATGATCGTTTCAGTACATGTCCGGGGGATCAGGGTCGATGGATTGACATTGAATTCAGCACCGAAGAACCACACTTTACCCACGATAAATTGAACAGGTTCGTTGTCAAGCGTTCTCTTTACAAAGGAGCGAAGCGAAACAAGTTCTTCTTTAGAAGCGATTCGATCAACATCTGCGTATAAGTCAATTCGTTGACCACCCAATACATGGGACATCAGCATCTCTGAAATGAGACGGGGGGAATCAATATTATGGTTCTCAAACCGTTCACGCATCCACTCTAGCAATGAGCGAGTTGTCCACTGTTCAGTATTCGTTTTGTTCACTTATTGATTGTAGATTGATTGGTTTCAGATCTACTAACAACCAGCGGTTTTTCGACACGCTTTTTTCACGATTTCGATCAATTGTTCAGTTCGAAATGGTTTAAAAAGCACAGTATGCATGCCTTCTTGACTTGCACGCATGATCGAATGGTGTGGGTCGTAACCAAATCCAGTCATTAATACCACCGACTGATTCGGCCACATCTCAGTGGCTGCACTAAATATCTCATATCCATTACATCCTGGCATTCTGATATCTGAAATAATCAAGTGATATGGATCATTATTCTTCAACGCTTCGTTAAGTTTCTCGAGCGTTGCAGTTCCATCTTCGCACACCGTCACATCACATCCAAGTCTTTTAAGAACATCATGAACACCTTTTCTAACACCGGCTTCATCATCAGCGACAAGGACTTTTCGATCTGTTAATTCTGGATCTGGTTCAATTGTATTCGCTCGATCAGCGTCGATAATTGTTTGAGGTCCAGAAGTACATGCTTTCAATCTGTCCCGAACAGAATTTGCCGCCTCAAGAAGTTGCTCTCCTAGATCACTATGCGTGTCACTCATAACCAAGTCGTCAGCGAGTGCTGTAATTGTTTCAAGCGGTTCTGTTAATTCTTCAAGGATAGTCTTCGAAATTTGTTCATTTGTTGTGTATCGTTCGATGACAAGAAGATCCAGAGTGTGCATTGCACTTGCGATGTACCGACCAAAAATCTCTACTAGTCGACGATCGTTTTCGTTGAATGCATCCTGCGTGTTGGATTCGGCATTGAATACACCGATGATGCTATCGTTGAGCCACAGTGGGACCGTGACTGAAGAAGCAGCAGAGTCAAGCCCCGGTCTATACAAAGGTTCTTGAGTAACATCTGGGCAGATGTAACTCTTTCCAGTTGCAACCACATTCCCACAGATTCCGTGTCCAGTTCTCTCGGCACGAATCACCTCGCCGATTTTTAACGGAGAAAGATTTTCTGCGATCACCAGTTCAAGATTTCCAGTTCGTAGATCAAGAAGTCTAATTTCAAAATTATCCATGTCCAATAGATCGTGGACATATCGAACAACCTTTTCCTCGATCAGCTGAAGACGCTCGGCGACATTGAGAGATTTGACTGTTGAAGAATTGATTTGGGTGAGTTCGATCCCTGCATCACAAATGGCGTTGATCTTCAACTGCATTTCGTCCCCACCGCTTAGAACCAAGTCACTTTCAGCGTCAGTAGGCACAATTTCAAACTGCTTTGACAGCACGGCTTCGATTTCAGGAGAAATCGAAGCGTCAAAGGAGATGTGTAGGCGTTGGCGTTTGTCTGCCATAAATAGTCCTATACTCCTAGCCTATCCCCATTTTTCGGGGATGCAATCGGATTGCCATCGGAGTTATTGCCTTCAGGGCTTGACAAACCCACTCAGTAGGCAAGAATCCACGCTCTTGTCTCGTAGTACTACGCATTTCTCTTCATTATGTTGCATGTGAAACAATTAACCAAACGCTTCGGCGCATCGCACGTTGTTCGCCAACTCGACCTTTCGGTCGAGCGTGGTCAAGTTCGTGGCTTGCTTGGTCCCAATGGCGCGGGCAAATCTACAACGATTCGAATGATCTGTGGGGCGATGACTCCAGATCATGGAGTTGTAGAAATTGATGGATTCGATCTCAGCAAAAATCCAGATGAAGCGAAGCGTTCGATTGGATATTTGCCGGAAGGTGCACCTTTGCCGTCAGAATTATTGCCCAGTGAATACTTGAAATACGTGGCTTCGATGTACGGACTGACAGGCGACGATCGAAAGCGTGCAATCGGATCAAGCGCCGAGCGATGTGATATTACTACTGTTCTTGGAAAGCCAATCGCAATTTTGTCCCGCGGGTACCGACAACGAGTTGCACTTGCTGCATCCATGATGCACAAACCTAAATTGCTCGTTCTAGATGAACCATCAACAGGACTAGATCCCGAACAGAGCGCATCGTTCCGTAAACTTGTACAAGAGACAGCTGATACAGCGGCTGTGTTGTATTCATCGCATCATCTTTCAGAGGTCGAAGAAACATGTGATGTCGTTTCAATCATTTGTAACGGGCGAGTTGTTGTGGATAGTACGTTCCAAGCGTTACAACATGATGGCGCCAGAGTTGTCGTCGAAGTTTCACCCCATAAAATCGTAGATGAAATTAATGGAAAAAATCCATCCGAACTCGATTCAGAGTGGATTCGATGTGAAGTGGACATCTCAACAAAATCGGTAGAAGTTGCAGGAGAGAAAATTTCGCAACAGGTTGCAAGCGCTGGTGGAAAAATTCGCTTGTTACATCCTGTTTCTGATTCTCTTGAATCAACCTATCTTCGTTATATTCATGAAGCGGAGTCGCAAGAATGAGATCCATCTTGCAACTTTGCCTTCGTGATCTTCGATCACTGCTGATTGTTCCGACCGGTGCAATCGTTGCAGCGCTATTTTCATTGGCATGTGGAATCGTGTTTGTTTCTCAAGTACTTGATTCAGGAGCAATCGCAACCATGCGGCCAGTATTTGATATTGGATCTTGGTTACTCCTGCTACTTTGTCCCGCAATTACGATGCGATTAATCGCAGAAGAGCGTCGGCTTGGTACATGGGAATCGTTGCTCGCAATGCCAATTGGAACATGGCATATTGTCAAAGCGAAGTTCTTTGCAGCGTGGATTTTCTTGGCGATGGTGTTGTCGACAACTATTCCACTTGTTGTTGTGTTAGAAATCTACGCAAATGTGGATTATGGTGCAGTTGCAAGCGGATATTTGGGCTTGATGTTGATGGGCGCTGCAGTAATTTCAAGTGGCCTATTCGTTTCGGCGTTGACTTCATCACAGACCGTCGCGTATCTCGTAACAACGTTCTTTTGGATCACGATTTCATTGTCGTGCAAGGTTCTGCCAGCATATATTCCAACTCGGTTTGCAGATATCGTATTTTCCCTTGACCCAGACTTGCGAGCAGGTGAATTTGCGATTGGGCTCATTGATTCCGCAAACATTGTGTACTTTGTGACGACTACTTGGGCAGTGGGCTGGCTTGCCATTGTTGCCGTCGACCGAACTCGGTATCGCACGGCATCATTTGGTCGAATACTGCTTTGTTTTTTGTTTTTTGTCGTTTCTCTTGGAGCAATCAATGACATTTCATTGAACGAGCAGTTTCGATGGCGTTTTGATGCGACGGGTAGCCGAGCATACACCTTGAGTGATCAGACGAAGCAGTTACTGAACGATCTTGATCAGCCATGGAAAATTGTCGTACTGCTTGATGAATCAACTGCCGACAGGAGAATGTTGAAACAAGTGGATGAAGTCCTCCGCCAATATAGGAATAGCTCACCGCTCATTACTATTAAACGCATCAACCCCACTAGCCCCGATGCTATTTCAGCATATGACGAATTACTCCGAGATCTTGTTGGAATGTACGACGAAGAATTACAGCAAGCAGAAGCGGCAATTCAAGACGGAGTTGATACGTTTACATCTCTCATGACATTTGCAACAAGTACTTCTGCGTGGGCGGAGACAGTTTCCCAGATTCCATCGACACCAGAGGAACAAGAAACCCTACAAACTCTTGCAAGCGCTCTTGCACTCGTGGGAAATAAGGGGGGGTTAATTCTTGACGAAGTCAAGAAGTCAATGCAGGTTGACACCAACCAGCCGCTACCACAGTTGTCATTAGCGAGAGATATTTTGGTTGCTGCTTGTGGAACTTGGGCTACTGAACTTACAGAAGTTGCAACATGGTTGCGGGAAGATCGCACAGGTGTGATTGGAACACTATGTGAAAGTGAAGCCGCACAATTTGAACAAATCGCAAATGCTCTTTTACTTGAAGAAGACAATCTTCGTCGGCTTGGCACGATTGAACTTGGCAACTTGGCAACTCAACTTGCCAGAGGGGAGGGTGCTGTCATCTTGTCGCCAGATCGTGCCACAATGATTCCTGCTGCAATGTTGTTTCCGAAGTCCATTGGTGGAAATAAATCTATAACTACCGATCAACGATTCCGTGGAGAGCAAATCATTTCATCTGCAATTCGTTCTCTTCACTCTACTGACCAACCAACGATTGTCTTCGTGCACGCAGAGGAAGAATCACTGCTCATACGACGGCCCAACAACATCGATTTATGGGCATCAAGAGGGCTTTTGGAGGCAAGCAGGTTCAGAGTAAGGGAGTGGATCCCATTCGATGGACCACCACCAACAATCACCGATGGTTCAGTTGTTTGGGTTGTGATTCCACCTTCAAGCAGAGCTGGAATCGAACTGACTCTAAAAGAACGATCACTACTCGATTCCACCGAGACGCTCATCGCAAATAACGAACCAGTTATGCTTAATTTGCAACCCAGTTTATTACCCCGATATGGGCAACAAGACCCTTGGTCTCTGCTCGCGCAATCGGTTGGTCTTGAAGCAGACACTGGTCGAGTTTTGGTTGAGCGCGTTGCGATTGGTCCAGATCAACGCGAAGTGAAACGAGGGCAACTTGTTGATCAACTCCATAGTGACCATCTCATTTCTCGCGCAGTCAATGGGAGATATGTTTTCTTGCCTTTGCCAATTCGTATTCAAGGTGGAGAACCACTGATACACGTTGAACCATCTGACGATCGTTGGCTTGAAAAGGATTGGGCAAAACAGATATCAGCGGATTCAGCTTCAGACACGTTGACGGAATTGGTTCCGATTGCTGCTGCGATCGAACAAGAAGATGGAGCACGTGCAGTCGTGATCGGTTCTGGCGGTTGGATGTTGTCGTGGGCTGCTGATCGAGCGATGAGTCTAGGTGGGGATCAAATTGCAATGGTTAATCCCGGCAACAGTGAGTTGCTCCTTGCGGCTGTTACTTGGTTGTCTGGCAATGATGATTGGATCGCAGCGGGACCCATTGGACAGCAGTCAAGCAGAGTCGGAAAATTATCTCGAAACGTATATCTACTTTGGGCAGCGATCCTTGTCCTTGGTGTTCCACTCTTGTTGGTTGGCGTTGCGACTTCGACCTCGATCAGGAGGCATGCAGCATGATCAAAACTCGTGACGTGATCATCCTTGGCGTCCTTGCGTGTCTATCGCTCATTATTTCTTTGCGTACACATTCTGGCAGCGATCAAATTGAGGAATACAGGGTTAAAACGCTCCTGAGTGACGATTCGATCCACTTCGATGCCATCTCAATGATTGATATCAACCGAGATGGTCTTCATCTTCACTTTGAGAAAGTGGATGATGCATGGTGGCAACAGTTGCCATTTCCGATGAGGATGGATTACCCCTCGATGATTGCGTTAATAGAAGTAGCCCAAGGGGTTCAAGTCTTGGGTGAAGTTTCAGCGGCTCAGCACATTGATGGTCTTGGGCTTGGTGAGGGTGCGGACACAATCAGTTTTTCTGACGGCACATCTTCTGTTTCGATCAGGTTAGGTCGAAAGACCCTCGGTGGTCTTGGGTATGCCATAGTTGGTGAAAACAGGGTTGTGCTCGTTGATCAGTCCCTTCACAATCTTGCACTTGACATGGATCATCGGTTATGGAGGGACGTACGACTCTTCCCAGAATTTGCAATTGATGGGATTAGAATCGAACGCGAAGTTGATGGTGATCGATTACTTCTAGAACGTCGCAAAGGTCGATGGGAAATGCGAGAACCGGTATCTTCAAGAGTTGAGCAATCGGTCTTGATTACATGGGTTGGCAGACTTGCAGCTGCAAGAGTTGGGTCATGGGTGGTTGATGAACCAACTGATTTACATTTATTCGGTCTCGATTTGCCATCAGCGATTTTTGAAGTTGGAGATCGTCACGGACATTCGAATATCGTGTTTATTGGTGGAAGAGTTTCAGCGGGATCTCAAGATAGATACATGATGCTTGCAGGACGTCCCGTTGTTTTCACAATGAAATGGGAAACAGTGTCACAACTTTTTCCGCTACCTGAAATCTTGATCGATTCAACTGGCAGTGGGGTCTCTCGATTTGATGTGAAACAAGTGACCATTCGATCAAATCACAGTGAAATTATCTTGCAACGTGATCTTGATCGATGGGTCAACAAATCGGTGGATGGGGCTATCGTGAACATGGATGAAGTAGATGCATTACTGAATTGGGTTTTAGATACGAAAGCATTGTCGATCGCAATAGGTCAATATCCACTTGAACGAGAAGTCGCAACGGTTGTCTTTGCTGGCTATGATCTCTCGCCAATCGATTCGGTTCGTATCGCTAATACTGAAGATGGTGAGTGGATTCTAGAAAACGGCGACAACGTCCTTCGCCTTCACGCACCTGAAGCCGGAGACGCTCTCGCCCCCTTCCTCAATTAATTACCATTTAATTACCCGCGCGGTAATATATCTTGTTTATTGGCAATGGGTTACGCGATATCTGGAAACAGTGTCATTCTCTCGCATTCGTTCATCCATTAATCGCAATGATAGGTTTGCAACGAGATCGTTCATATTGATCTTTGGGGTGTGGTTTGCCGTGTGTGGTGCAGTGAACACCCACAACTCATGTACAAGGCACTGATCGAATACATGGCCGAAGGTGGTTGCTCCACCTTCGATGATGACGTTCGTTGCATCGTATTCAGTTGAAAGATGACGAAGTAGGGGAGCAAGATCTAGCGAATGGTTTGTTGCTGGTAGTGCGATTGAGTCAGAAGCAAACCTTGATGCATCTTCGCCTTCAGCATGTGCGATAAGGGTTGGTGCTTCGTCATTACAGATGTTGCTATCAAGTGATGTTCTAAGGGAAGGATCGATCACAACTCGTACTGGTGTTCGCCGTTTGGTAGCATCGCGTACTGTGAGCGATGGGTTATCAGAAGCGACAGTGCCCGCACCAACAATAATGGCATCGACTCTGCCTCGTTCCCGATGCACCATGCGCAAACTCGCCTGAGAACTGATCCATTGTGAACCATCGTTGTCGGGCTCGATACACCCGTCTGTTGTCTGTGCCCATTTGCAGATGACCCACGGCAGTCCAGTTTTCAATCGATGGACAAAGGGTGCTACAAGATCATGACACAATGCATCATTAACTATTGTGACATCAAGTCCTGATCTTTCAAGAAACTCAGCACCGCCACCTGCCTCTGGATGTGGATCCTCAACCCCAATGACAATTCGTTTGATTCCTGATTCTACGAGTGCATGCGTACAAGGTGAAGTCTTTCCATGATGATTGCATGGTTCCAATGTGATATACGCTGTGCCTCCAAGAGTTTCATCGCCAGCGCTCTGTATTGCATTGATCTCGGCATGTGCTTCACCACATGTTCGGTGGTATCCAGAACCAACAATGGTACCGTTGCGATTGGTGATGACACATCCGACCATTGGGTTGGGTTCGGCGCCGCCGTGACCACGAATCGCTAGTCGAGCGGCTTTGTGCAGGAGTTCAAGATCGCGTTGCGTAGTCATGGTGTCGTACAGCGTACAAAAAAAGAATCCCCTTGATACCAAACAGTAATCTAGGGGATTCTCGGGAGATCATTTGTTGTATCTCACTTATGCTTTAAGCACTTCTTGCTTTAGATTTTCAGGCATCAGTCGATATTCGGATGGTTCCATCGTGCTTGATGCACGACCTTGGGTTATACCACGAAGAACAGTCGAATACCCGAACATTTCTGAAAGTGGCACTTCTGCATGGATGATGCGGACGATGCCACGGAGTTCAGAATCGATGATTTGGCCACGCCTGCTTGAAAGATCGCCGCTGACCGATCCGAAATATTCGTCCGGAGTTGTAATCGTGACCTTCATGATTGGCTCAAGAAGTGCAAGACCCGCCTTCGTACACGCTTCGCGGAATCCAAGGGCACCCGCTTGCTCAAAAGCGACTTGGCTGGAGTCGACTTCATGGTACGAACCATCGACAAGCTCAACACAGACATTGACCATAGGATATCCACCAAGAATGCCAGAGGCAGCCGCATTGCGGACACCATGTTGAACGGATGGAATGTATTCACGAGGAATTGAACCATGTGAAATTTTGTCTTCAAAGACAACACCATCTTTCATGATGAGTTCTTGTTCTTCCGCTTCTGCTGCAGTCATTGGTTTGACATTCATGACAACGTCACCGAATTGTCCACGACCACCAGATTGCTTGACAAACTTACCACGAACATTTTCTGCCGATGCAGTAATTGTTTCACGGTAACTAACCCGAGGTGTACCGACGTTCACGCCGATCTTCAGATCTCGGAGCAATTTATTCTTTACGATCTCGAGGTGAAGTTCGCCCATACCCGAAATGATCGTTTCACCTGTTTCCTCGTTGTACGCTGCTCGGAATGAAGGGTCTTCACGAGTAATCGTGCCGAGCGCTTCGCCTAACTTCTTCTTGTCATCATTCGTAATCGGTTCGATTGACATCGAGATAACAGGATCTGGGAAGAACATTCGTTCAAGGACAATTGGATTATTAATATCACACAAGGTGTCACCAGTAGCAGAGTTCTTTAGCCCGATGACTGCAACGATTGAACCGGCGATTGCAAAATCAAGTGCTTGCCGATCCTTTGCGTGCATTTCATAGATTCGAGATACGTTTTCTTTTCTTCCGTTGCTTGGGTTGAGAACTCGAGTTCCCTTTTCAAGACGACCTGAATAGACGCGAACATAAGTTAGATCGCCGTGTGAATCACTTACGACCTTGAACACCAAGCCTGAGAACGGTGCATCTTCGCTATTTGGACGACTGAGTTTAATGTCGTTGTCTTTTGGATCGGTTCCAGCAACATCAGGAACTTCGGTTGGATTTGGAAGGTACTCAATAACACCATTGAGGACTCGTTGAACGCCAATATTCTTCAAAGCAGCCCCACAAAACGTAGGGAATGCTCGTAACTCCAAGGTTGCTCGCCTGAGTGCTGCCTTGAGTTGTGCTTCTGTGATTGCAGATTCATCTTCAATATAAAGTTCTGTTAGTTCATCATCGAGTTCTGCGATGCGTTCAACGATGTCATGTCTCCAGATTTCAGCCATATCAAGCATGTCTTCTGGAATTTCTCGTTGTTCAACAACTGCACCCATTTCACTGCTGTCAAAGTAGTACGCCTTCATTTCGATGAGATCAACGATGCCTTCAAAAGAATCGCCTGCTCCGATTGGCAGTTGTACCGCAACGGCATTTGCACCCAGTCGATCGCGGAGCGTTCCAAAACTAAATTCAAAGTCAGCACCAACTTTATCCATCTTGTTGATTAAGCAGATTCGTGGAACGTTGTATCGATCAGCCTGTCGCCAAACAGTTTCTGATTGTGCTTCAACACCTTCTTTGCCATCAAAGACCGCAACAGCACCATCGAGGACCCGCATGGATCTTTCTACTTCGATTGTGAAGTCTACGTGACCAGGTGTGTCGATGAGGTTAATCGTGTACGTATCGCCATTGAATTCCCATGGACAAGTTGTTGCAGCAGCTTGAATTGTGATGCCACGCTCTTGTTCTTCCTCAAGGAAGTCCATGGTTGCAGTACCTTCGTGTACCTCACCAATTTTATAACTCTTACCTGTGTAGTAGAGTACTCGCTCGGTAACGGTTGTTTTACCAGCATCAATGTGAGCACAGATTCCGATGTTTCTTACATATTCTAATGATGTTGACATAATTCTTCTACCAATTGTCGCTGATGACATAATTCTCTGATAACTACCACCGCTCGTTGCGGTGATCATTCATTGATTGTGATTGCTTCAAACCCAATTGGGTCTTCTGCAAACGGTTATGCCCGACTCTGCTTCGGGCAATCCTTCAGGATTCCGTCAGTGCAGGGTGGGCTTCTTCTTCATCTTCTTGCAACGGGATTCTCCTTCCGCTGCGCCACTGGTATACCAGTGACTAAGGCCCTAATGAGGTCTCCAACAATCAGCGAACAAAGGCTAAAAGTGGGACAAGCACCGTATTCTATCCGAACAAAGGGGGTCGTCAACTAATTTTTATGATGTTCGAACGAGGTCGTCCCGATTTATCCCGTTATTTGCCAATAGGGGCTCAATCTCTTTTAAGAATCGTCTTCCATCTGTGACATATCCCGCAGTGGGTTTCAATTCTGGCATCATCCCAGCAAAATATCGATTGAGACGAATCATCTGTAATTCACGGGTGTACTTCGCAATCATCGAGGCAAGTGCGACGGGAAAGTGATGTTCGTCACTCTTTGAAGCGAAGGTGATCGTAGCGAGGGATTCGCCAAATCGCAGTCGATACCGACTCATCGAGGGTTCTTCAGTAAGGATTTGAATATGTGCTTCTGGCCAACACAGCTGAAGATCGTTTCGATATCGAATTTTTCCACCATGTCGATCGATAATGATCCGAGGGTGGTCGTTCGGCCATCTTCGAACGATTGTGTCAACATGGTGCATCGCTGTTGAAAAATTTAGCGCGGCTTTTGATTCGATTTCGGTTCGTGCGTTGTAGGTTTCTGCATCAATGGCAAGACACGCCATCATTTCACATCGAACATGTGCATGCACTAGACCGTGCCGTAATCTTGAAGTATCTATTCGAAGTTGATCTGGATCAACTGAAACTGGAAGGTGTACTGAGCCGCTACACCATGGCTTGTTTGACGGTGCACAGCCGATTGTTGAGAAGAACGAATCATCCGTTTTCGGAAGTTCATTTTCATGCTGACAAGACAAGAATGAAAGGACGCCTCGCTCGAGGTGCAGAATTCCCTTTGCAGTTGAGCTTGATTTCAGTTTTTTCGAGTCGTTCACAGCAATACGGTGTTTTCGATCTCTTCTCTTTCTGCAAACAATGTGATCCAGCAATTCCCAAAGATCCGGTGCTCCGTCAGTTGGGTCGTGATTCTGCACAACAAACACTGTTGCACCCACGCACAACGGTCCAAACATTGGTCCATACCCTGCTTCATCAATTCCGGCGTAGATCAGCATCGCATGATCATAGCAAAGGTAGAATATGGATCTATGGCAAAAGTATTGATGGCAATGTCAGGCGGGGTAGATTCTTCCGTTGCAGCAGCCCTGTTGCAACAAGAAGGGCATGAAGTGGTTGGTTGTTTCATGCGCTTGGGAAATATCGGTGAAGATCTTGACGAATCCAACGATATTTCAATCAAACACAAGGGGTGCTGCTCGATTAATGACGCGCACGATGCTCGTCATGTATCTGCGAAACTTGGAATCACGTTCTACGCCTTGGATTTTAAAGAAGATTTCGGTAGGATCATCGATTACTTCGTGGATGAGTACAACGCAGGGCGAACACCGAATCCATGTGTTCGATGTAACGATTGGCTCAAATTTGGTCGCCTGCATGAATATGCACGCTCGATCGGAGCTCAATTCGTTGCTTCTGGGCACCACGCCCAAATCATCAAGGGTAATGATGGACCACAACTACACATGGGTGCAGATGACAGCAAAGATCAAAGTTACGTCTTGTTTGGTGCAAGCCGATCGCGAATTGGTGAGATGATTTTGCCCATTGGGCATCTCCAAAAGAGTGAAGTTCGAGAACTTGCCAAAGCCCTTGATCTACCTGTCTGCGATAAGCCAGATTCGCAAGACATTTGCTTCGTGCCGGATGATGATTACGCCGGAATGATTGAAAGAAGAAGTCCGGGTTCTTTGCAGCAGGGTGATGTCCTCGATGTCGAAGGGAATGTTGTTGGGCAACACGCTGGTCAACAAAAATTCACGATCGGGCAACGCCGCGGCATTGGTATTGCGATGCCGGAACCGGCATACATCATCGCGAAGGATCCAAAACTAAACACCGTGACAATCGGAGGTGAAGCGATGCTCAATTGCACCACGATCCGTGCAACAAAAACAAACTGGTTGATTGATCCATCAATTGAATGGATCAAGTGCATTGCAAAGATTCGTTACAACACAAAAGCGGCATCCGCGAAAGTGCGGCAAGTAAAAGATGAAATCGAAGTTGTCTTTGACGAGCCACAGCGTGGTGGTGCACCCGGTCAAGCGGTTGTTTGTTACCAAGAGACCCGCGTGATCTGCGGTGGGTGGATAGAAACTGTGACGTGATGGATTGGTCACTCCCGTATCAAACTCGAAGAGAAGCTGTGATTGCGAAAAACATGGTTGCGACATCGCAACCACTTGCGGCTCAAGCAGGCATCGAGATCATCCGCAATGGAGGCAACGCAATTGATGCTGCCATTACAACAGCAATTACGTTGTCAGTTGTCGAGGCATGTGCGAACGGCATAGGTGGAGATGCCTTTGCAATCGTGCATGATGGCGAGAATATCCATGGAATAAACGGCTCTGGTCGTTCGCCTGCGCTGCTGACGCCAGAAAGCGTTGAAGGCAACATGCCTGAGATCGGCTGGATGCCCATCACCGTTCCAGGTCAAGTGTCAGTATGGGTGGCATTGCACGAACGCTTTGGCTCAGTTGAATTTGCTTCGCTGTTTGAACCAGCAATTCGATATGCATCCGAGGGGTTTCATGTCTCTCGGCAGACAGCAAACAGATGGCAAGCAGGTCACATCCGCTACGGTCATCTGCAATCGTGGTGCGATACGTTTCTCATTGACGGAAATCCTCCTAAAGTTGGACAACTCGTTCAATTGCCTGACCACGCTGCAACACTGCAAGAAATTGCAAAGACCAAGGGCGAATCCTTTTACAGGGGCGATCTTGCAATGCAGATGGATGCAGCGTCACGAGCAGAAGGCGGGCTGCTTCGAGCAGAAGACCTCGCATCACACGCAGTGGAGTGGGTTGATCCAATGTCAATCAATGTCGGCAGCGCGACGCTTCATGAACTTCCCCCTAATGGGCAGGGGATTGCTGCCTTGATTGCATTGAAGATTTTGCAGGCGACAGAAACCGATCTTTCAGATTGCGATGATCCCAGAATGATTCACATGCAAATCGAAGCAATGAAGCGCGCGTTTTCAGATGTACACGCGTTTGTTGGCGATCCAGAAACGGCTGGCGATTGCGCCGACTTGCTAGACGAAGATAGAATCGCACAACACGCAAGCGCACTGACTCGGGTTGCAACCACAGTCGCTCCAGAAGTTCTTCCAAGACACAGTTCGACGGTCTACCTTGCAACTGGCGACAACTCAGGCAAGATGGTTTCATTTATTCAAAGTAACTTTGAAGGTTTTGGTAGCGGGATTGTTATTCCAAACACCGGAATTGCAATGCAGAACAGAGGCATCGGTTTTTCACTCGATCCTTCACATCCAAACTGCATAGGACCATCCAAACGCCCGTACCATACGATCATTCCCGCCTTTATTGAACAATCAGGGGGTTCTAACGTAGCATTTGGAGTGATGGGTGGACATATGCAACCACAGGGTCATCTGCAAGTTGTTTGTCGAATGATTTTTGCAGGTCAGAACCCACAAGCAGCCCTTGATGCGCCCCGTTGGCGATTGGCTGGCGGCAACAAGGTTGCGATAGAACAAGGATGGGATGCAGCGTTGTACGACACCCTACGGATTATGGGACATGACTTGGAAATCGCAGAAGAACGTTCAGTGATGTTTGGTGGCGGTCAAGTCGTGTATCAAGTCGATCAGGGGTATGTCGGGGCAAGTGATCAACGCCGCGATGGACAAGCATGCGGGGTATAATGCACCCCTCTTCCAACAGATGCTAAAACGCAGGAGAATGCCATGACAACGGCAACGAGTGAATATCTAACTTCCGATACTGAAAATCTTCTTGATTACAAGGCGAAGATCTCTTCAGATCTTTTGCATCTTCCAGGTTCTGATTTTATTGATCGAACATGGAAGAACAGCGATCGGAACCCGCAAGTGCTTCGCAACCTTGCAGCGATTCATAATCACGGTCGACTCGGTGGTACTGGATATCTATCGATCCTGCCAGTCGATCAGGGAATCGAACACTCAGCGGGTGCTTCATTTACACCAAATCCTCTTTACTTCGATCCATCGAACATCATCGATTTGGCAATCGAGGGTGGGTGCAATGCAGTTGCAACGACCTTCGGTATTCTTGGCACAGTTGCAAGAGACTACGCACACAAAATTCCATTCATCGTGAAGATGAATCACAACGAATTGTTAACGAGCCCAAATACCTTCGACCAAGTCATGTTTGGCAATGTTGAAGAAGCATGGAACTTGGGAGCAGCAGCAGTTGGCGCAACAATCTACTTTGGCTCGGAAGAATCGAACAGGCAGATTCAAGAAGTTGCGCATGCGTTCCAGCACGCACACGAACTTGGAATGGCAACTGTTCTTTGGTGCTATCTGAGAAACAGTGATTTCAAGGCAGGTGGAACCGACTACCACGCATCTGCTGACCTTACCGGTCAAGCTAATCACCTTGGTGTGACAATTCAAGCAGACATCATCAAGCAAAAGCAAGCGACGAACAACGGCGGGTACATCGCGATGAACGAAGACGGCACGTCGTTTGGGAAGTTTCATAAGGGCATGTACGATGAGTTATGCACCGATCACCCAATTGATCTTTGCAGATATCAAGTATTGAATTGCTACAGCGGTCGTTGTGGTTTGATCAACAGTGGCGGGGCATCGGGCGATGACGACTTCGGTCAAGCAGTCCGCACGGCGGTCATCAACAAGCGAGCCGGTGGTTGTGGGATGATCAGTGGTCGCAAATCGTTCCAACGACCAATGAAGGACGGCGTGAAGTTGCTCAACGCAATCCAAGACGTCTTCCTCGACGATTCAATTACGATCGCATAATCGACAATATTTGACCCGAGGTCAAATTATGCTGAAGCAATTTGGCGGACGGGTTTTTGAATTCGACTTTCTTCCATGCGACGTTGAGATTCGACGACGGAAGTGAACTCTTCGCCGAAACGAATCAGCCGCAAACTATTTGCGATAACCACAACATATCCAAGTGCGTAATAGAACGGGGTAACCCAAATGTTGATGTTGCCTGTGGCTGCAAGAGCAAGGCCAACAACAGCGAGCACGAGGGATGCACCGATGTTCTGTGCAATCACACTCCTTGTTTTTCTTGCAAGAGAAATCAGAAACGGAATGTTTCGAAGATCATCGTTCATCAAAGCAACGCCTGCTGAGTTTGTCGCGATATCGGAACCACTCAATCCCATCGCAACGCCGACATCCGCAGTCGCAAGGATCGGACCGTCATTGATGCCATCGCCGACAACCAGCGTATTGTGACCACGTCCGATGAGGTACTTGAGTTCTTCGTGCTTCTCTTCTGGTAAGCATTCGGCTTCGATTGCATCGACACCAACTGATTGGGCAACGCGTTTTGCAACATCAAGTCGATCACCAGTAAAGATTGAAACAAGACGGACGCCATGTTTTCTCATTTCTTGCACAGCATCGGCAGCGTGTGGTCGAAGTTTGTCTTCAAGCCCAACAGCACCCAAATACTCAGTGCCCCGCATGATGTGTACACTCGACATGCCTTCGATTTTTTCAGAAACCGACTTGATTTGATCAGCGACGGCATCATTGAGTTCGGCGAGCCATGCACCACGTCCTGCGTAGACTTTAGCACCACTGGTGTGTGCAATTACACCGCGGCCGTGTAGTTCTTCATACTTTTCGACGGTTGCGGGTGTGATGTTTGCTTGGGTTGCGGTTTCTAAAATTGATTTGGCAAGGGGGTGATTGGAATGTTGTTCTGCATCCGCTGCTGCTTGCAAAAGCATTGCGCCATCAACGCCTTCAGCGGGGGCGAGTCTGCCAACTGCGAAATTGCCGGTTGTGAGTGTTCCCGTCTTGTCCATGATGACAGTGTCAATTCCTGCTGCTGCTTCAAGTGTTTTGGTGTGCTTGATCATGATGCCAAGTCGCGCTGCTGCTGCGAACGCAGCAACCATTGCAGTGGGATGTGCAATCAACAATCCGCCGGGACATGTGACAACAAGAACGGTGATTGCGCGGACTGCCGCGGCGCCTCGGACAGCTTCGTCTGCACTCTTGCTTGTAAAGAACCACACGATGCCGGCAACCATCACAACGATGGTGAAGTAATAGGAAGCAAGTTGTTCTATGAGTTCTTGTTTTTGAGTTCGGGTTGATTCTGCTTCACGAATGAGGGACTCAACTTTGCCGATGGTTGTCTCTGCAGCAACCGCAGTGACCTTCACATCGATTTGCCCCGTGATGTTTGTTGTACCTGCATACACATCTGTCCCAGACTGAGCTTCGATCGGAACCGCTTCACCGGTGAGTGAAGCTTGGTTGATGTCGCTGTGTCCAGCAACAATGACACCGTCTGCTGGTAGGTTTTCTCCCGGCCTTACTCGGATGATCATTCCGATTGCAACTTCCTTCAATGCAACCGTTCGTTCTTTGCCATCTTCAAAAACTCTGGCTTGTCCCGGTGTGAGATCGACCAGATCTCGAATTGCTCGTTGTGCACCCCACGCTGTTCGACTGAGGATGAGGTTTGCCATCCAGAGAAAGAGTGCGAGGAAGCCTGCTGCGAGATACATGCCAGCAGCAAGAGCTGCGACAACTGCAAGCGAGGCAAGCGAATCACTAGATGGTTGACCCTGTTTAATTTCTTTCCATGCCCCCGAAAGCAGGGGGATGACCAAGATAATTGCACCGATTGCTGCTGGGATATGAGAAATGAGGGTGTGGGATCCCAGAAGAGCACCAATCCATGAAACAGCGAGTAATACACCACCACTAAGGGCAATAAGTAACCGTCTTTCAAGGCGTTGCGCGCCATCCATCTCTACCCCGGGTTGCGCGGTTGGGTCTTGCGTATCCCCCTCTGGGGCATCAGAAACAGTGATTTCAGCCATGATTTTTGGGTCCTCGCCTATTCTTCATCTACTATAGGCAGTTTGAAGGTGCATTGTTCGGTTACGATTCCCGTAATCTTACTAGGAATTTCTCCTTACTAAAGGTGATGGAAACACGATGACGAGCGTAGCGGTAATTGGCGATGGACAGATGGGATTGGTATTGGCTGATGCACTTCATGCAAGAGGTGCTGATGTCAGATTGTGGGGTCCGTTTCCGGAACACGTGACCGATCTTGCCCAAATGAGAACATCACCTCGTTTGCCGAAGTTCTCGCTGCATGAAAGTGTGAAGGTCGTTCAAGATGGCGAGGCATTGTTCGATGGTGCTGAATTTTCGATTAATGCAATTCCCACGCAATTCATTCGAGATGTTTGGACTTCGTTGAAGGAGAATGTGCCTGCTGGAATACCAATTGCCTGTGTTGCAAAAGGGATCGAGATGGATTCGCTTTTGTTACCAACGCAAATTTTAACGGATGTTGTTGGCGATGCTTCTCCAACGTGTGTCTTGTCGGGACCATCGATTGCAACGGAACTCGTTGATCATCTTCCAGCAGTCATGGTTGCAAGTTCTTCTGATGCTTCGGTTGCGAATCTTGTTCAAGATATGTTTGACGTGCCATGGCTTCGAATCTATACAAACGATGATCCACTTGGTGTTGAGTTGTCTGGAGCAACGAAGAATGTGATTGCGATTGCCGCTGGCATTTGTGATGGAATGAAACTTGGTGACAATGCAAAATCCGCAATGCTTGCTCGCGGGCTTGCTGAGATATCTAGACTTGGTGTTGCACTCGGAGCAAAACTTGAAACGTTCTTTGGCATTGCGGGTGTTGGCGATTTGGCGACAACGTGCTTCAGTCCCCACGGTCGAAACCGTACATGTGGTGAGCGGCTCGGTAAAGGTGAAGACCTAGCAGTTATCCAAGAAACAATGGGCTCTGTCGTTGAAGGTGTTCCCACAACAAAAGCAGTGCACCAACTAGCCAATGACCACAACGTCAACATGCCGATTTCAGAAACGATGTATAGCATCTTGTTTGGCGGTCTCCCGATCGAAGAGGCAATTGGTTTGTTGATGTCCCGAGATCTCAAAGCTGAGCAACTCGGTTAATATCCGAATGACCCCACGGGTATTCGCGGGGTAATTTATGTTGTTTAATTGCAGTGAGTTACAATATTATTCGTTGAAGCCATCTCGGACGAGGGTGCTAAGTTCGTCAATTGCCTTGTCCGCATCATCACCATTTGCAATGATCACAAGGTCAGTTCCCTGCGTTGCAGCAAGCATCATTAATTGCATGATGGACTTCGCGTCTACTGCATCTGCGTCAGCGTGACCAACGGTGATTTCAGCAGAAAATTTTCCCGCGATTTCAGCAAACAACATCGCTGGCCGAGCGTGCATGCCAAGTCGATTCTGAATTGTGATGGTTGTTGTAGCGGTGGTCATATTTCTGTCGGGAACAATAGTAGTTGCATCTCAAATGGAGATGCAAGGAGTGGTTCGGAAAGGGGATCGCAGGGTTAGCGAACAGCGTTGTCAGTTTCAGTCAAGAGAGTAAGTACATCATCAGAGGATCTTGCTTGTCGAAGGAAACGTCTGAATGTGTCTTGGCTTAAACTGCTGAAGATTGCCTCCATTGCATCGAGGTGATTTTCGGGTTGATCTTCTGGGCTTAACAATAAAACGATCGAGTACACATGGTCACCATCGAGCGCTTTGAAGTCAATTCCTTCTGGACTATTGCCAATTGCAATGTGCATTGTCTTGATGTCAAGATCTTTTACGTGTGGAACTGCAACGCCATGTCCAAAACCAGTCGAGCCTTTGTTTTCTCTACGAATGATTGCTTTAACAAATTCATCTCGTTGATCTTCAGTCACACAGTTTGCAGCAACGAGTGAATCGATAAGTTCGGCGATGGCGCCATCTCGATTCGTAGATTGTAATTCGGGGATGATTGCGTCTTTGACGACGATGTCCATGAGTTTCATCGATCTTGTCCTCCAGTAGGAGTGTTGTGTTTATGATCGCGGAGTCGCTTCTTAAGATCTGTAAGTTGGCGAACACTCTTATCAATAGACCCGTCTATTGACGCGTATAAATCTGGATCTTCGTTGTGTGAAACAACGAGTTCATGATGTTCGATATCCGAAATAATCTCAGAAGTGAAACCATGGGTGGTTTTCTCGATTTTGACTTCAATCTGCTCGATACGGTCAAAAAATCGAGTTAATTTTTCGGCTTTCGTGTTGATGAACTCCTCAATGGCAGGAGTTAATTCAATGTGCTTGCTGCTAATGTTAATTTGCATGGGATTGTTCTATTTCTCTTCTTTGGTAGAGGGCGTTTTTGGTGAGGCTATTTTAGCAGGAACCGCTCCCTTGCCCGCGATCGCTTGATGGTCGGGAACAAGCACGCCGCCGCTGACAGCGAATCGAATCGCTTCTTCAACTGACATTGGCAAATCGATCGTGTCTTTTCTTTGGACAGTGATTGTGTACCCAGTAAACGGTGTTGGTGAACTTGGAATAAAAATGGTGACGCAATCAGGTATTTTCTGTTGGATCGATTGAAGTGGTTCACCGGTCAAAAAACCCACCGACCAAATCCCTTTTCGAGGATATTCCACCGCGACTACTCTGCTGAATCTTGGTGAATCACTGTCGGTTATTAAGAAATCGACGAGTTGTTTGATGTAAGGATATATCTTGCTAATCACTGGAACCGCGACCATGATTTTCTCAAGTCTTCGGTATAACGCTCTGCCCAGAATGCCGCCGACAAGTCGACCACAGATGTACACAATGACTGCAGCAACAAGTAGTCCAAGAAGGTTCATCCATGGATGTTCAGTCCACCAGGTGTTGACAGATGTTGCGAACAAATCGTGCGCAATTCCTTGCATAGCTGCGGTGTCAGCTGTTGCAACATGTGCATCCTTCGCAGCAGCCATAAGCATGTCTTCGTCTGGTCCCATCGCAAAGAAGTCTGCGACTTGAGGGAATAGACGAGGGATTTGAATGAATGCAGTTCGTATGCCTCGGTTGATTGGCTCCGCGATTGCAGAATCAATAAACTGATATGCCTTGACGATCAGCCAGAGGGTGAGCACTGAAGGGAGCAGCACTGCAAGTCCACGCAAAAATGCGTGTTTTGGTTGTTTTGGGCGTTGTTTTGGATCGCTCATGCCTTGCTCGTTGACATCATACCTTGAGAAGTGCACCTGTCATCTTGATGGCTTCCGGGTATGCCACGCATTCAAGGTCAAATACGCGGTCTGCAAGGTCTTGTGGGGTGTCTGTATTGAACACATCGCAGGTACGTTGCAAGATTGTTGATCCATGGTCAAATTCCACATCTACGTAGTGCACCGTACATCCAGAGGTAGTTTCTCCTTGATCAAGGACTGCTTGATGAATCTTCATTCCGTACATGCCCTTGCCACCAAATTTTGGTAACAGGGCAGGGTGAATGTTGATCGTTCGTTCGTGCATCCATGGTGACAACTGCAAAAGTCGCAGATAGCCGCATAGGCAGATGAGGTCTGGGCGGGTTTCTTCAAGCCATGCGTTGACTCGCTCATCTCCTGTTGTTGGTTCATCGCCCGCTCTACGGGCAACCGCAACATCAAGTCCTCGATCTGCAAGACGATCGATGCCTACGATCCCTGAGCGAGATGCAACTGCGAGGCAGATTTCTGCGTCGAGATCTCCTCGTTCGATGTGGTCAAGGATATTTAGCACAGTCCTGCCACCACCACTACACAGGACAGCGAGTTGCATCGTCATGCATTGAGTCCTTGTTCGCCAACTGTTGGGGGTGAATCGAAGGGAATAGATTTGCCTTCTTCGTTCACGCTGATCATTGTTATTTTTGCAGTTGTGACAACAACCCGATCATGAGTGTTGAATCGTTCCGCTTCAACGGTCACTTCGATCAGAACCGACGACCGACCCGTTTTCAAAGTTTTCGTCTTGAATCGAACAACATCGCCGACATACACGGGTTTTGTAAAGTCCACTCGTTCAATCGATGCAGTGACCCATCGGTGAATCCCGTGTCGTTTGGCTTCGACAAAACCAGCTTGATCGATGTACGACAAAATAATGCCACCAAAAATGGTGCCATATACATTTGCATCTCTGGGCATCATCATGACGCTAAGGGCTGTGGTTTCATTCATGTTCATATCATCGTTGCTCTTGAAGTAACCCGCAAGCGAAAAGCGACCACCATTTGTCTCTTGATTCCTCTTGATTGAGTAACGCCGAAGGGATGAGTGCAGAAACCTTCGGAGCAAATCGTCTTGCAAGTTCGATGGGATGATCAGGATGGACCCACAATCCCGCTCGGGCAGAATCGATCAGGATCGGCAAAAATCGAGATTCATCGACGATTAACCCTGCCAGCGCTATGTCTGGGCGAATCATCCCATTTTCTAGGTGAATGGATCTCCATGCAAGTGCTTCATGTTTTTCACTGCAGATCGTGCTGATTGTTGCAAGGAACGAATTTGAACTTGCGATTTCAGGAATGGTATTGTCACTCAATGAAGCGAGCAAGATCGCCGCAGTCTGTAATTCAAGATCGTATGAGTTCGCCCATGTGTTGATCAAAGATGGGAGCATTTCATTTGGAATATGTCGATCAATTGCCAAGACGGTAAGGAGGACACTCCCATCTCGATCATGTGGCGCCATACTGATTAAATCTTCTTGCGTTGAACTTGTAATGGTTTTGCAATGCAATGCAGCGAGTCGTCTGATCCATGGCGATGCTTCTGCATCGATTGCAATGTGTTGAAATGTAATCGAGTCGAATTGTGGATCATTTTGATGAGTTTCCGAGACCCACCACAACGCTGCGTCGTACAAATCATCATCGATGAATTGTGGGTCGAGATCATCAATACGATCTTCCTTAAACGCGATCGATACAAGCATCGATTGTGCTTTAATGGATGCCTCGGACTGTGTATTGAGAATGGGTTTGAGACGAAGTAACACGGTATCAAAGGAGTGATGTTCCAAGAGTTCAACAGCAGCCAAGTTGTCGGTGATTGAATCTGAACGCAACAATTTGTCAAGTCGATCGTTTTCGGCTTCTCGAGTTGTTACAAAGATCGCAGCACCGATTGCAGCGAGAACGGTCAGCACAATAGAAACCGTTGTGAGATGTTTCACGACAGCAGTGTATGAACCATATGACATGTTGGAGGGTTAATTACCCTGATTCATCAGGTAAGTAACCAGAAGTTGTGCAGACTTTTGGTTGTACCCATGGATTCCCCATGAAGGCTCCCCAAGCAGTGCGTTTCGAATATCACATGCAACAAAGACAACGCTTCCCTTGTCAATTTGAGCAATGAGTGGGGGGTCGATGTTTTGGTTGTGGTGGATCGACCAGCCCCTTCGCCCCTGTAGAGGAGGAATAGATTTGCTTGGTTCTAAGATTACTCCAGCCTTGGAGGCGATCTGAGTACGGAGTTTCATCGTAAAGTTGCCTTGACCACCTATGGTTTCAATGAGCACGGTTGAACCCATCGAAGCAGCATATATGACATCGCTTGCCAGTTGATCGGTTGCTTCGACATCTCCTATTCCGCCCACGACGATCAACGGTCTCCCCGCTGCTTTTTTCAGTGTCATGGGTGTGCTGTTCCATCGATTGAATCCACTGGACTCCATTGCCCAATTCCCATCGTGTTTGGCAAGCACCAGTGTCCCATTGGTTGGTTCGGGTGCTATACGCAACCGTGGGTGCCATGCATCCAATTCTGCAGCCCCGCAACAAATATTAATCAAGACATTCGATAGTTTGGATTTTTCGCGAGCGACAAGGTCTTTCGGTGATCCTCGAATCAGAAAGATGCGATCTCTGATCGAATCACCCCATGTCATTACTTGTGTACCAGTTGCTCGTATGAGCAGTGATAGTGACCAATGCGATGGGTCGACTTTTCGAGATGGCATGTCGGGGCAAATGGCATCGGCGATAGCACCCCATTTCCTGATTGATTTCCCGTCACTCAGTATCACGATCAACCCTCCTTTGTCGAGATATGTTTGAAGTTTAGTGATGTCATCAGGAATGCAGTTGATGTTTTGCATAAACAGAATGGGAGCAGACAGCCATGTATTGATGGAATCTTCAAGGGTGACGAGTCGCCAGCCGAGCGATTGCTCAGTAGTTTTCGCAATCCTAGATGCAAGAGTGTCAGAAATACGCAATGGATCAACACGAGCTTCGTCAACTACGAGTTCGCAGATTGCAAGTGGAACTCTTCCCCGAGTTAGAAAGAGCAACGCAAATGAAAGATTCACCGTACTTCCTTTGGCTTTTCTCACTCCACAATGAGCGTCAAGGACCGCCATTGCCCCATCCAAAAACCAGTCTCTGTTGTGGATTTCTGCCAATCCGCACGACATTGCAGCTCGTTCAAGTGAGTACAAGTAACTCGTGATCGCTGTCCCACCAGTATTTGTAGTTGTATCAGTATGTTTGTTCAGCCAGTTGATTGCCTTGTCGATCGCTGCGTGTAGTTTTGCAGCATCTTGCTTAGAAATATTGTCCTTAAAGATTTCGTCGACACCAAGTAGACAATTCAGCCCAGCAACAGTCATGTTTGGAGTTGCTTTGCCTGAAGAATTGGATTGTTCATAGGACCAACCACCGTTTCGATGTTGTGTTGCGAGTGTTGCGTCTGCGATTGCAGACCAACATTGGGTAGGGATAGAAACACCGTTTCTTCCCGCTTCGCGCAATGCGTTCATGCCAAATTGCCGAACGAGTGGTGAAGCCGCTTTCAGTGATGTTGGTGGTCGAGCACCATGACCCCACCCACCGCAAGAAATTCCCATCGTTGCGATGAGCCGCTTTGTATCCTTTTTGAGTCTTCTTTCAAACCTGTTTGGCAACAATGACCAGATCGAAGTGCGTAGGGACAAGACATATGTGCTTGGATTTTTGATCTCCCAAAGATAGTCAAGTGATTGTTGAAGTTCTGTTGAGTTAATCGATATGTCAGATGCAAGGAGCGCAAGGGTTGCGATTGCAGATGTGCCTCCTTCATGTTTTGACAACCAACCCCCTGCGTGTTCTTCTTCCCAGCATTGCACCGAATCGTGTCTTGCGACAAGTTCCGTCTTCATCATGTTGATTGCTTGGGAGATCGTTCGATCATCAATTGTGGGCGAGGAGATAGCGCACGTGGTCGAAATGACCACACTGAGGAAAAGTATTGACATGTGGTATCCGGTATCTAGTTGTAAAGAAACTGTAATTTCGGCATAGAAAATTCTTGAAGCAAAGAACGTAAGTCAGATGCAGTGAATTCTTTCGATTTAGCACCAAAGAATCCACCAAACAATGGTTGGTTTCGAGAATATTGAACAACGGTTGGATTCTTTGAGGAAAGTCCTGCTTGTTGTTCAGCGACAGATATGGCGTCTTCAAGATATCCAATGGAATCAATCAAGCCATTGTCTAGGGCTTCACCCGCCGTATACGCTGAACCATTTGCCACGGCAGCAAGTTTACTTGGATCTTGAATAACATGTAATCTTCCATCTTTTACTCTGCTGTAAAAAACGTCGTACATTGCATCGAGGAAACCACCCACCTTTTGTTTGTCTTTGTCTGTCCACTCTCGATAGACATCATTCGCGACAGATTTTTCTGGAGAATCTTCAGCTATTAATGTGACGGGAACGATTCCAAGTTTCTCCATCAGACCAGGCATTGTCATAATGCTTGCGATCACACCGATGGACCCTGTGATCGTTGTTTCTTGTGCCATGATGTGATCTGCGTTGCAAGAAATGTAATACCCGCCAGATGCAGCAACACTGCCGTAACTGGCAATCAGTGGAATGTTTGCATCTTTAATACGTTCCATGTTGTTCCAAATTTCATCGGATGCAGTCACACCGCCTCCGGGAGAGTTGACTCGCAAGACGACGGCTTTCACACGGCTGTCATCTAGAATTTCATCGATCGCTTCTTTTGCAAATGATGCGTTCGAGCCATCTATGACGCCAGAAATATTCAAAACAGCGATTGTTGAAGACCCACCATCATGGATGGATTGCGTATGAACGATGCCCTCACCTTCTGCTGCTGAAAAACCCGCAGCACCAGTGACTATTCCAACAAGGAAGACGATGACAAAGATAAACATCGCTGCCAAGAATGCAACAAATGCTTTAAATCCCCCGGTTGTAGCGACAACTCTGATTGTTGTTGCGGGGGATTCGGGGGTTGGTTTTTCGTTTGAAGTTGTCATTGTATTTCTCCTCTTCTTCAGTGAGTATTGTAGTTACGGTATGAGCGGTACGATCCACTACTGCGGAAGTTCTTGCTTTCTTAGAATAATCGTTGCATCGTGACCAGCAAGATATGTTTGCGTAAATTCCACGTATGGCGTTAGTTGAAACGCATGGGCGAGCAGGGCATTGGTGTCGAAACGACTTGCTGGATGAAGATCTTCTTCTGATGGGGATCGACCACACTGGTCGGACAAGAAATTAAATGCAACACCACGATTACACGCAGCGAATGCTCCATCGATGAGTTCAATCGCCTTATGCTCCTGCATCGCATTCAACGTTCCCGAAAAAGTTAACCAATCAAACCCTTGCATCGATTCCTGATGTATCACGACATCAACTGTTTTGAATGTGCAATTGGATAAATTGCGGTGTAGTGCACTCGTGATCAATTCGTCAATCGCATCGATACCATGAAACTTCGTGAAGGCAACTCCACCTTCGATTAAGAAATGGGCAAAGTCGCCGATGCCACAACCAACATCCAAGATCGATGTATCGTTGAAATCGACGAAATCGCAAAATGTTTTAAATCGAATGGCTTGACCTTCCCTCGATCGCCACAGCATTGCGTCAAAGGTTCCACCGAATTGTTCAACCGCATCTTGATACGGCACCAAATATTCAGGTGTAGTTTTCTTCGTTGTCAATTTCGCTGCCTAGAGAGGCGTGCATGCACTGGCATAAGCAAGTGAGAAACAGCATCGAAGAAACGACTCGTTAACCGTTCATATTCATTGAACCGCTCATCTGATTCAGACGAGATGTGTTTTCCATCGATCCCAACCTCAGAAAGTGTTCTTGCATCATCCGCAATCCAAGCATCCATCGTTTCCCGATCGCACTCTGGATGGAATTGCACGCCATAGGTGCAGATTCCCTTCATCCAGGCCTGAATGTTGCACCTTTCGCTTGTGGCAAGCAGGATCGCATTTTCAGGCAATGAAGAAACTTGCCAATGATGCCACTGAAATTGTGATCCAGTCCAAGGTTGTCCAGAAAACATAACATCGTCTCTGCCTTGTGGAGTGAGAGTCATGTCATACCAGCCCATCTCAGGTTCGGTACTGGGTAAAACTTCTCCCCCAAGGGCACGTGCGAGTAATTGGTGACCAAGACAAATCCCAAGAACGGGCAACTGTTGCTCATCCGCTGTTCGGAGCAATTGCATTTCTTCTTCAACCCATGGTTCGTTGCAATCGGGCGCTTGTGGGCCACCACAACTAATGACGCCGTCAATCTCATCGAGATCTTTCGGTAACGATTCACCAAGATGGATTCGGACAATGTGCAGCCGGTGCCCATCTCGTTGCAACCGAGTACCAAGTCGTTCGGATCCTGTCAGATCACTGTGTTCAATAATGAGTATTGCCATGGTTCGGGAGGAGTATGTTACGTGGACACTTCTAGGGATTCGGGTGACTCGCAGGATTCGGTGGATTCGGGAGAATGTTTCGAATCGAGGATGGTTACAGCAGTTGCTGCAATGCCTACTGCATCGATACCTGCTTCGGCGAGTTGTTCATTGCGAGAGCCGTGACCGATCCATCGATCTGGCAACGCGAGTCTTGTGATGCGTGATGCATCGAGTTTTCGGTTGACCGCTTCTTCAAGGACCGCTGAACCAAAACCACCGATGATCGAATGGTCTTCGACAGTCAAGATGGGAATATTTTTTTCAAGGAATGATTGAATCAGATCTCCGTCAACTGGTTTTGCGAAACGCGCATCGAAAACTGAAATGTGGTTGGGATCAACTCGATCGGCTGCTTCAAGTGCATCAATCGCAGTGGTGCCATACGCAAGAATTGCAAGTCTCGTTTCTTTGCATGCCTTCAGTTGGCGTGCCTTTCCAAGTTCAAATGCAGGGCAGTCGCCTTCAAGATCGTGAACGGAATCGCGAGGGTATCGAACCGCTGATAGTCCGCAGTTGTACTCAGTCATATATTCCATTGCTGCCCGCAAACTTTTTTCATCGATCGCTGCCATCAAGACCGCCTCTGGCATAAGGCGAAGGAGGGCAATATCACAGAACCCATGATGCACAGATCCGTCACCGCCAACTACACCTGCTCGATCAATACAAAAACGTACTGGCAATCCTTGGAGAGCCACTTCTTGAAATGCTTGGTCGAATGCTCGTTGTAAAAACGTTGAGTACACAACAAAGAATGGTTTGCAGCCGGTTTTTGCCATGCCAGCCATCATGTCTAAGGCGTGAGATTCACAAATGCCAGTATCCCATGACCGATTGGGAAATTGTTCGAGCGCCTTGTCAACCCCAGTACCATCGGGCATTGCAGCAGTCGAAACAACAATCGCATCATCACGGGACATCAGATCACACAAGCAATCAGCAAACGCAGCGGTAAAACTTCGATCTGATTGTTGTACTTTAACGCTCGCTTTGTTCACCTCAAACGGTTTTGGCGAATGAAACATCGTTGCATTATTTTCGGTGTATTCAAAACCCTTACCTTTGATAGTATGTGCATGCAAGAGCAGTGGACGGTTGACATCTTTAACTTCGACCAACATTTCAATAAGGGAAGGCAAGTCGTGTCCATCGATTGGGCCGATCGAGAGCAACCCAAAATGTTCAAACCACGAGTCTTCGAAGATTGCGTCTTTGAGCATTTCTGTCATACGATGGGATACACCCTCAAGCATTGAACCCCCCGGTAGGTGTCCCATGACATTCTTTGCTGCTCGTTTCATTGAACGGTACGTGGAGCCAACACGAAGGTGATCGAAGTAACCCGCGATTGCGCCTTGGGGTTTTGCAATGCTCATGCCGTTATCGTTGAGGACGATGAGGAATTGTCTTTTGAGAGTTCCAGCATTGTTGAGCCCTTCCATCGAGACTCCATTGACAATGCCCGCGTCTCCCACGAACGCGACAACCCTGCGTCCACTCGGATTGCTCTCCCTGCGGAATGCTTCACCTTGGTGGTCATCTCCGCGGGCCATCCCGACGGCTGTTGAGATTGCTGTTCCAGCATGTCCAACGGTAAAGAGGTCAAATGGAGATTCGTCAGGTGAAGGAAAGCCGGACATGCCACCACGTTGGCGCAATTTTCCAAGTAAGTGCAGGCGCCCAGTCAATAATTTGTGGGGGTAACACTGGTGTCCGATGTCAAAGAGCAATCGATCAGACGAGAAATCAAATACATAATGCAATGCGATCATCAATTCCACAACACCAAGATTGGGTGCAAGGTGACCGCCGCTTTGTTTTACTTGTTCGCAAATGACATGCCGTATTTCGCTTGCCAAGGTTGGCAGCGATGCAATCGGAATCTTTTTCAGATCCGTGGGGGATGTAATCATAGAAAGAAGCGTATTTGTCATCTGAGAGGGTTATTGTATGCTCAACGAGTCCGGTGAGCCAACCAAACATTGAAAGAACACAAGGTTTCTGCAGTGGCTCCAAGTCCCGAAAGTGCAGATTCTGCTTTGTCATGCAACTCTTGAACAACTCGTTTTGATTTTTCTACACCGATGGTGCCGGGGTATGTCGCCTTGCCGGCATGAGCATCTTTTCCAGTTGCTTTTCCAACGTGATCTTCGGAGCCATGGAGATCAATCAAATCGTCAACTATTTGAAACATCAGACCAGTTGCTTCACCGAACGTATCAATTGCTTCATACGCTTCAGAACTCGCTCCGCCACAAATTGCACCCATCTGACATGCACATCGAATTAAAGCGCCAGTTTTGTTGCGGTGAATTTCTTCAATGCTCGCTTGCTTTTCTAATTCTTCAGGAAGACCACCAAGTGTGTCATACACTTGTCCAACAACCATGTCTCTTGTTGCAATAGCGAGTAGCTCGGTTAACCGCACTTGTTGTTGGGGAGGATAGTTCGCACTTGTCAACTGTGAAAACGCCAAGGGTAGCAATAGATCGCCGGCGAGCAGTGCCATTGCTTCTCCAGCATGAATATGCAATGTTGGTTTGCCTCGACGCAAGTCGTCATCATCAATCGCAGGCAAGTCATCATGAACAAGACTGAAGCAATGGATAAACTCCACGGCAATCGCAGCTGCGAGGGCTTCTTTTTTGGATCCGCCAACAGCTTCACAACAAAGCAGAGTCAGTGCAGGACGAACGCGCTTACCACCATTGACAACAGCGTACGATGTCGCATCTGCAAGATGTTCTGGCAACTGAAGTTGCCCGAGCTGGGCATCGAGTTCTTGTTCGATCACCTTAGCGACGTCTATGAGCTCAAGAGGGGGGTTTTGAATGGATATATCAGGCACCCACAGATTGTATGGGCAAAACCTACAATCTAGGCATGTTCGAAGAGGCAATACGTGATCTCTCAATGTTGGTTGATCGAGGTGGGTACGTCATGATCCCACTTTTGATCTTAAGCATTGTCAGCGTTTCGTTGATTTTGGAACGTTGTTGGTTTTGGTATTCCGTTGAAGGTCGGGATTCGATGAGACGACTTGAAAAACTCAACGCCGTCTTACGTGATGGAGATATTGAAGCCGGGGGGAAAATTGTCAACCAAGATTCGTCACCGTATGGTGCAGTCGCAAAATCACTTCTCGACATCGGTGCAAGTGACGCAGTTGCGATGGAGGCTGTTGAGTTACAACGCCCAAGGATCGATCGATTTATGGTTGCGCTTTCAACAATTATTACCGCTGCTCCACTTCTTGGAATTCTCGGTACGGTGCTCGGCATCATCCAATCATTCCGTTTGCTTGGCGATCAAGCAGTACTAACGGATCCATCCGATGTAGCAGGTGGGATTGCAGCAGCACTATTAACGACTGCTCTTGGTTTAATCATTGCGTTGGTGACGTTGTTTCCATACATGCTCTTCAAAGGGTGGTCAACGCGGGCACTTGGAAGACTTGAGGCGTTGATCGCTGCTGCCCAACAGGGTTTGCCAAAAGAAAGACAAACGAAATGATCACTCTACTCCCGTTGTTGGTATCACTGAGTGTTTGGCAACAACCTGAACCAGAACAGTTGTGGACAAGACGAAGTGAAACGGGATCAATTGTTTCACTCGATATTGTTTCTCGAAAATATTCAGCAGAGGGCAAACCTGATGTTTGGCTCATAGGTGTCGTGCACATTGGAGAACAGTCTTTTTACGATGATGTGGCATCTCTTCTGGAGGAGATGGACATCGTGTTGTATGAATCTGTTCGTCCAACGGGCTCACGCCCACCGAGCGGGTTAACAACTCAAGAGCGTGTGAATTCGACCGAGAAGGCTCTTGCGTTTGTTGCCGATACCGCAAAGCGTTGTGCCGAAGAAACTTCAACTATGCCTTTGCAACTTGAAGATGTCGTTCGTGAGGCTGCATTGTTGGATCGGCGATTGGCAGGGTTCGTTGCAGATGCATCAACCGATGCGTGGGGGAGACCCTTTGTCATCCAGATAGACGAATCTACCAAGACGATTACTTTGATGAGTCTAGGATCAGATGGCAAGGTTGGCGGGAAAGGCGCTGCATCGGATTTGACAGAGCGCCGTGTCGTGAGATTCAGGAAAGATTCCTCAAAAACCGACAAAGCAAATGAGAAGAATGTTCAACAAGAACTCGCGGATGCATTGGGATTGGAATTCCAACTTGATTCGTTGTCCTACGAGAGTCAAAATTGGTTTTGCAGCGACTTAACGATGGGCGAAGTCGAAGCCAAACTGATTGAGCAGGGTGCTGATGCTTCGTTGCTCGAAGCGATCACGGGTGAATCTTTTTCTGCTCAAATTGCAACTGGCATGATGAAGTTAATTCCAATGCTTGACAGTCTTACAGGCGGTGGGATTAAAGAGACAGCAAAATTATTGATGATCGAAATTCTTTCGATGGCTGGAAGTGATCAAATGCTCGAGGGCATTCAACCTGAACTCGCCCAAGTCATCATCGTTGATCGAAACACTGAGTTATTAAGAGATCTCGCCGCAACGATTGGAATCGCAGAAGATCTATCAACAATAGGTGTGTTGTATGGAGCAGGGCACATGCCTGATTTATCAAAAAGACTACATGCTGAATTTGGCTACGCTCCAGTTGAAGATCGGTGGTTTGAATCGATGGCTGTTGATCCAAGAGCCTCTTTGTTGAGTGAAAAAGATCTCAAACGGATGAAGGTCATGCTTCAGTATCAGTTATACAAAGCAAGACAAAAGTTGGAAAAAGAAAACGAATCTGCCGAGTAATTTTTATTGGGTGTGACTAAATTCACTTGCTGGCACATCACCAATTGCTTGTGCCTTGGGAATCCACAGACTCTGATCGAGCAATTCGGGTAGTTCTACGGAAGCAACATGACCATCTGCATATGCAATAGCAGGCATTCCGTTGAATCTTCCCAATGGTGTGGAAGTATCAGAGTGTACTTCTACCAAGCCGCCTCCAATGGGTTCCCATTTAACGACCCGCGCCAGCGTGCTTGGGATCGCAAAGTGTGACCCAGCAGTATCGTCATCAACTTCACCGTAGACGCCTTCAGAAGCAAGAAAAGTGCTGCAAAACACAATCTGATCACTCGTCTTTTTGATGTGGGTTGACACCTTTGAAACAACGCTGATTTTTCGATCATCAGTTAGGATCACGGAGCCAAATGTCACAATAGGTTTGCCACTGTGATTATCGATTTCCCACCAACCCCCAAGGTAATATCCGTTGTATCCAAATGCGGGTTGCATTGCAATGACATCAGCATGGTCGCGGAGTTGACCACCCGATACATCCCAATTGAAATTTGCGTAATCCACCAACGACTCCCAGTCGTTGTCTAAATAGTCTAGCAATCGCCAAGTCCATGGACCAGCATCATTGGAAAGATCAGGGTTGTAGGATGGGGCTGGATTGATAATGGACTGGTCAGGAAATGCCCACGCTAGTTCTCGATATTCTTGGACTGCGGTACTGAGATACCCTGGAAGGATTTGCTCTTGATGACCAACCCCATACATCGACCATGCTTTTGATACTTGACTGATCAGATTGAGTTCTTTTGTTTTTTTGCCACTCATCCGAGCACTAGTAATTGCGGGATAGATTAGACCAATAAGAATTGCGATAATAGAAATCACAACGAGTAATTCAATGATTGTAAATCCTCGCAGTGCTCGTGATTTCAAGTGTGTTGCCCTTCAACCGTTAGTGCTGGAGCGACAATGTTGACAATTTTGTCTCCGAGTTTTGTTTCACCTGAACGAACACGATCCTCAAGAAGTTTACATTCAAGTAGGAGCCGCTCAAGAATTTCATCTTCTGGAATATTTGCAACCTTTTCCCCTTGAACGTAAATGATTCCGCGACGATCCCCCGCAAAGACAGCAACATCAGCGCCTTCAGCTTCGCCTGGTCCATTCACGACACAACCCATGACAGCAACCTTCATTGGAAGTTCAATCTCATCTTGTAATTGCTGTTTGACATCGTCAACAAGTGAAAACAAATCAACTTGGATCCTTCCACAACTCGGGCAAGCGATGAGTTCCGCGCCGACTCGATCACGCAGTCCTAAGCACGCAAGCAACTCAACTGCGTCTTCAACTTCGAAGACCGTATCGCTTGCATAACTGATTCGAACTGTGTCACCAATTCCAGCAGAAAGAAGCGACCCAAGTGCACTGATTGAACGAATTGAACCTGTTTCTCGAGGCCCCGCGTGCGTGACTCCAAGGTGTAAGGGGAAATCAAATCTCTGAGATAGTTCTTGGTATATATCGATTACCAAGCGAGCATCCATCAATTTGGCGCTGAGGCAAATCTCGTGGAAGTCTCGAGCATCGAAAATATCCAAATACTCTTCGACTCTGGCAATCATCATTGCAAGAAGATGACCTTGCTTTCGATCTCCAAAAAAAGCAGCAAGTTCCTGTTGCCGCTTTACTTTGTCTTTTCGTTCAACAACCGATCCTTCGTTTACGCCGATGCGGATTGGAATACCAGCGTCTTTGCATCCATCAATCACGCGATTGACTTGGTCAACGTCTCCAATGTTTCCGGGATTAAGTCGGATTTTGTGAACACCCGCTTCGATTGCTTCGATCGCTCGTTTGTAATGAAAATGAACATCGGCAACAATTGGCACTGGGGATTGAGCCAAAATATCAGGCAGAACAGCGGTATCTTCTCGTTTGGGTACTGCAACACGAACAATGTCTGCACCAGCTTCAGCAAGGCGGTTGATTTCTGCAACACACGTATCAACTTCATGCGTGTACCCAGCAGTCATTGATTGGATAGAGATTGGGGCATCGCCACCAATGGGCACATCACCGACCATAATTTGCTTCGTTTTCCTACGCTGCATTACGACATTCTACACACATGGGGAACATTCCTCACATGAAAAATGCGGACTGAAAATAGAGATTACTCTTCAAATATTTCGAGTTCAGCGATGTTTCCCTCTATCAACAAGTCTTCAATTGGAGTGCCTTCGGGGATCACCATCCCGCTGATGGTTGTAACGATGACTTGTGGGTTTTCCTCTTCGTGCTTTTGTAGGGCGGTTTCAAGTTCATTGCGAACGTCATCATCGAGGGTTTTCCATCCCATTCTTCCTTTGCATTTTGGAAACTTGGAGCAACCAAGCCACGGACCTCGTTTTCCATTTCGCAAATTCATTGGGCTCTCACACTTTTCACACAAAAGAGACTCAACTCTCAGTGGTGGAGGCGATGGATACTTAATGCCACCCTTTTTATCTAGATTGACGACTGTCTTTATATCTGGGTAATTGACAGACGCTAAAAATGGTCCAAAACGTCCGTTGCGTTTTTCCATTGCTGAATTGTCTTCAGGACAAGCAACATCGACTCGTTCTGGGAGTAACGGTTGACC